>Ga0209379_10001035_pt1 | contig 19367 bp, 12 predicted proteins | sample tdDd001_FD_187124 | JGI IMG/M metagenome (GOLD analysis project Ga0209379, IMG submission 187124) | Marine sediment microbial communities from the Atlantic coast under amendment with organic carbon and nitrate - tdDd00.1 (SPAdes)... | ecosystem: Environmental > Aquatic > Marine > Coastal >...
CTCCCATTACAAAAATATTTTTAAGATTTTCAGATTTTGATTAAATAGAAATTTAGCTTGCTTTCATTCTGTAAACAGTGATCACTGTATCAGGACAAACTAAGCCACAACTTGAACAACCGATGCATGCATCAGGATTGGCCATATGGGCATAATGGTAACCTTTGCCATTAACGTCGCGTGCAAGTTCGATAACCTTTGTAGGGCAGCTTACAACACATAAGCCACAACCTTTACATTTTTCGGTATCAACAACAATAGCACCTTTGAATTTTGCCATAGCGTTTATATATTAAGATTTTAATGTTAATTTGCTTTGTAAAGATAACAATTCAAAAGCAAACCTTGCTCATCTCCTTACAATTCATCGCAAATATCAAGAATTTACAATCAGTCTAAATAAAATACCCCCTTTAAGTAACAAATTCATTACTTAAACGGCATTTTATATTACAATTTGATAGTCGTTCTTACTATCTAATATATTCCCTAAAGAATCTGCCACGATTAGGCAAGCACCTGGTGATGCTTATGGAATTCTTTCAAGCGATATTCCAAATCATCGAACTGAGAACGAGCAATTTGTGACACACAAGCTCTAAGGCCTTCTTTCAAACTTCCTGTCTCGTTCAAGCAAATTGCCGAAATACCATAGTATAAAAGTTTCTTGTTCAAATCTGGTCCGGTTAATCCTGGATAAGCAATTGTGAAATAGAAACCATCAGCAAGAGGCATATCAAGGTCGTTGCTATAAACAAGCTCGAAACCATTATCCATGAACATCTTTTTCATAATTTTAGCACGCTCGCCATATTCTCTTACATCTTCAACAAAATTAAATTTGCCTTCGTTAGCCGCTTTTAGCATACCGTGCAAGCCATATTGAGCTGAGTGAGATACACCTGAAGATAAAGTATAGATAATTCTGAATACAACCGCATCACCAAATTTATCCACACCGAAACGCTTCTTCATGCCTTCGTATCTTCTATTATAAAGATTATCTGAGATACACATTAAACCGATTCTTTGTCCCGCATAAGAAAATGCTTTAGAACTAGAGATCATCAAGATGTAATTGTCGGTATATTTAGCAACAGTTGGCTGGTATGGTCCTACACCTGGCTGAGAAAGATCTGTTCTAAAATCCATTGCGAAATAAGCAAGATCTTCCAGTACGATAGCATCGTACTTTGTTGCCATTGTACCAATTGTCTTCAACTCTTCCTCGTTCATACAAATCCAGGCTGGATTGTTGGGATTTGAATACAGAATACCAGCAATATTTCCTTTTGACATGATTTCTTCCAACTTCGCCTCTAGCTTATCGCCACGATAATTGTAGATATCAAAAGTTTCATATTTCATCCCCAAAACATCCATCTGTGTTTTCTGTACCGGAAAGCCTGGATCGACAAATAGCAAAGTATCTTTTCCTTCAGTAGCAGAACAAACTGCCATAAACGAAGCGTAGCCACCTTGCATAGATCCAACTGTTGGAATAACACCTTCTCCATCTAAATCAACGCCCATAAAATTCTTGATGAATTTTGAACCTTCTTCTTTCAAAGGCTTAACTCCTTCAAGCATTGGATATGCAGCGGCTACTCCACTATCAAGAGCAGCTTTCTCAGCTTCGATACCGAATTTAGAAGCAGCTAAACCCGGAACCCCCATTTCCATACGAATGAATTTCTCTCCGCTCTCCTCTTCGATCATATTCACCACACGCACAACATCACGTATAGTTGCATCTTCCATCTTATCTATTTCACATAGATCTAATTTACTATCTACTATTTGAGAATTTATGGGGGTTTTCATACTGAAAATATTAAGAGTTATTATTTATAAATAATGTCATTTTGAATTAACTGCAATTTTACAAAAATCCCTTACAATTTAAAACATATCAGGCTTATATAATTACAGTCTAAAGAAAGAAATCGTTTTAAAATTACCAAATTGGTAGTTAACGACAAAAAAAAAGCTCACTTCAAAAGAAGCAAGCCTTAGCCAACAAGAGAATATCTTGTATTTATTTCATTTCTGGCAGAATAATTTTCAACCAATTATCTACTCTTTCTTCTGTCATATCTTCTTCAAAATCCTCATCAACAGGTAAACCAACAAATTTACCATCGATAAAAGCACGAGATTCATTAAATTCATACCCTTCGTCGCTAACACTTCCAACAACAGTAGCACCTGTTTTCTTAACAACTTCGAATAACTCCCCCATCGCATCAACAAAGAAATCAGCATATGCAATGTGATCACCTAAACCGAAAATGGCAACTTTTTTACCTTTTAAGTCAATTCCATTCATCTTTGGAAGAAATTGATCCCAGTCATTTCCTTCATTATCTGAAGCCCATGTATGCTTTCCAAGCGTAGAAATACCCAAAATGATATTATCGTAAGCATCAAATGCATTTGCATCAACTTCCTTGACTTTTACTAAATCTACATTTTCAATTTTACTAGCAACAAGCTTTGCTACTTTTTCTACATTACCTTCCTGAGGGCCGTAAAACAATCCAATTTTAGTCATATTTTCAGTATAAAGAGATGAGACTTGAGACAAAGCATGGAGATCGAAAATAAGATGAGTAACCACACTTTTTATAAAAAAATAGAGGATTAAAAATCTATAATTTTCAATCCTCTACAAAGTTATAATTATTTAGCACTTTTCAAACTCGCAACAGCTAGCAATACCCCTAACACGATTCCCAATGCGGCAGCAAAAAGAACCTGATAATCGGGAGGTAATAAGAAAGTGAATGTATGCGCTGGAATCCAGAAAAATGGAATTGTTTTTTTGAAAACAAAGTTCCACTGTACACCCCAATCTAATTTTTGAAAGATATTTGAAAACTGAATCGGTTTCAATAGACCACCTACAGTTCCACCATTATCTACAATATGAATATCGGTAATTTTATGCAAGGTCATCATCACAGGTGCATAGATTAAGTTCATGCAAGCTGAAATAGCGAAAGCAACCAAAAGTTTTTCTGAGCTGAACGCTCCCTTCATAACCTCTGTAGCGCCGTCAAGCCCTAAATAGTTTAAGAAAATTGGAGTTCCTGTAGCAAAAATTACAAAAGCTAACTTAATGGTCAAGCCTAAAAATCCCCAAACAATAGCTCTTGGCAAAATACCAAAACCCTTTTGGTTGTAGGCACCTGTTTTCATTCTCAAACCAATGACCTCACCCAATGTTGCCAGAAAGGCAAACTTGATGAAACTGGTAATCATGCCATGAGCTTTATTATAGTTCACATAAAAGTTGAAGACATCTTCCGACAAGAAAAATGGCATAAAGCATGCTACAACACAAAGGATAAATATTAAATCTTGTTTTTTCATTTGTATATTATTTATAATCCCGATATCAAAAAGATCAATTTTGAAAAAATAAATACCCGAGACTTTGTCTCGGGTATTATCCAACTTATTTAGCTGGTTGTTCTGTATGAATATCGAAGCCCTTTTTCAATCCTTCGAAAACATTGCTCCAATTAAGGATAACAGCAATCAAAAGAATCAATACAAAACTGATCATCAGTTTTTCGTTTAGGCTTAAGTCTTTAAACTTTCTCATAGTATAATGAGTGATTTAGTTAATAAGTAAATTGTCAATTTGAAAATCACAAAGATATCTTCAAATCCACGAACTCGCAAACCAAGTCACAGAATTACATATCCTTCTCAATTCGAATACGAGCATCAACCGCAACAACAGCATCTTTCGATCCTAAAAGTGGATTTAAATCCATTTCAAAAATCTCTGGAGCAACTGTCATTAAAGCAGCAACACGAGAAACAGCATCAGCAAATTTCTCTTCGTTTACTGGCTCTTGCCCACGAATACCTTGAATAATTCCGTAGGATTGTAAACCTTGAATCATTTCGTGAGCTTCTTCTGTTGAGATTGGTGCTAAAGCTGCTTTCACATCTTTAAATACTTCGATAAAGATTCCACCCAATCCACATAATACCATGTGACCGAATTTCTCTTCGCGCTTCGCACCGATAAATACCTCAGTACCGCTCAACATCTGAGCTAACATGATTGCATAAGTATCTTTAATCTGCATCATTCTCTTAAACTCAGAACGAACAGTTGCTTCATCTTTCACATTCAATGTCACACCACCTACATCTGATTTATGAACTGGTCCAACAACTTTCATTACCAATGGGAAACCAATTTCTTTAGCTAAAGCAACGATTTCTTCTTCAGTATCAGCAACACCTTCTTTAGCACGTGCAATACCTGCAGCGTCTAACAAATTATGAATTTGCTCTGGGCTCAAATATCCATTATCAGCCTCATCAACAATTTTACGAATTCCTTCTGCATCAACATCTGGTAATTGAATCTCTTCTGGCTGTGGTTTTGGCGTATTATAAACCTTAGCCAATGCATCACCAAATACAACCTCATCAGGGAAATTGATTCGACCTTTAGCTAAGAAATGCTCAATCTCATCTTTTACATTGATAACTGAAGGAAGGATTGGATAAATAGGCTTTTTGCACTGCTTCATCTTCTCGTCCAACAAATCGTATACATCGTAAACTGGGAATAATCCTGGACTACCGAATACAACAGCCATTGCATCGATATTGTCAAAATCATTCTCGCAAGCATCGATGATATCACCTAACTGCTCTGCAGTTCCTGTTGCCAAAAAGTCAATTGGATTTGCTACCGAAGAACCACCGTAAAGCTTTTCTAAAAGAGCATCAGCCTTAGGGCCTTCGATATGTGGTACATCAAGACCATTGTTTGAAAGCGCATCAGTTAACATGACTGCTGGTCCACCTGCGTGAGTAATAACAGCAATATTCTTACCTGTCAACTCAGGGTGCATAAAGATAGAAGCAACAGTTGCTAATTCTTCACGACCTGAACAACGTACGATACCTGCTTTCTTGAATAATGCATTTACAGCTACGTCAGGACTAGCAAGAGCACCTGTATGAGAAGAAGCTGCACGAGAACCTGCCTCAGAACTACCAGACTTAATAGCAGCAATCTTACATCCCTTACGGATTAATGAAGAAGCATGCTTCAATAACATTTCCGGCTTATCGATGTTCTCGATATATAATAACTTAACTGAACTTGAAGTTTCAGGATCGTAACTCTCATCCATATATTTGATAATCTCTTCAACACCCATTTGAGCAGAATTACCAACTGAATAAACGCTAGAGAATGAAAGTCCTTTAGGTACACCTGATTCCATAATGAAAACAGCAGTCGCACCAGAACCTGAAATAAAGTCACATCCTTTAGGATCTAAAGATGGAATTGGCGTTGTGAAAACACCGTTGTAGTTTGGATTCAAAACACCAACACAGTTTGGTCCGATTAAAGCACCACCTACTGAGTTTACAGTTTCAACAATCTGTCTTTCCAACTCAGCACCTTCTTCGTTCTCCTCGCTAAATCCAGCAGAAAGAATAATGAAAGCACGTGTGTTTTTTTCTTCGGCTAACAATTTAATTGTTGAAGGGCAAAATTTAGCAGCAATAGCTAGAATTGCACAATCAACCTCAGGTAAATCTTGAGGATTCTTAAATGATTTGATACCCTGAACCTCGTCTAACTTAGGGTTAGCTACGTATAGGTTTCCTTTAAAATCACCATCGATAAGGTTTTTTAAAACTTTACCACCTGGCTTTTGTACATCGTCAGAACCTCCGACAACGACAATACTTTTAGGATTTAATAACTGTTCGTTTATCATTGTATGTGTTTTTATATTTTGTTTCAAGTAGATTCCTTAATAACCCAGAGTTAAAATAAAATCGACTGTACTTATAATAGACACTTTGAAGTCACTTTAGGGTGAGTCTTCATTAAAAAAAATCAAGTATCTCAAATAATAATTACTCAGATTTTCGCACAAATATAGTAAGAATCAATACTCTAAAAAGCAGAAATTGTAGGAAACTGTAAGCTTAAGCCTGTTTATTGGATAAAAACAAACAATTTAGATTAGTTCTAAAACAAACGTTTGCATTTACATTCATTTTTCACCTATCTAAAACAAGAATACCAATCCATTTCAAGGGAATATCACCTTTAAAAGCTTCATGTGTAAGAAACAAGTTACATATTCAAGATTGAGAATAAGAACTCTAAATTAAAATTACAGATAAATACATTTAAGAGTTTAGAGTGCGAAATTCCAAATACTAATAAACAAGAGATATTACTTGAAAATTTATCACTATTTTTGCCTCACAAAGAACAAATAAACATCCTGGCCATACACATTTTTGAAAGCCTAAGTCTATTAAGCATGAAAATAAGTTTCGATACATTATTGCAAAAAGAGAGCTTTACGAAAGACGAAATCATTCGCCTTTTAGAAGCAAGTGGTGAACAAGAAAAAGCTTTATTTAAACGATCACACGATATTAAACTCAAACATATTGGGAATAAGGTTTATTTTCGTGGCCTGGTTGAATTCTCAAACATTTGTAAAAAAGATTGTTTGTATTGTGGCATTCGTGCATCCAATAAAATGGTGAATCGCTACGATATTGCCGATGACCAAATACTAAAAGCTGCAAAGTTTGCTCACGAACACAACTATGGTTCTATGGTTTTGCAAGCTGGTGAGCGTTCTGATCCGGCTTTTGTAGATAGGATTTGCCAACTTTTAAAAGAAATAAAAAAAGTAAGTAATAACGAATTGGGCATCACCATTTCTATGGGTGAACAAAGTGAAGAGACTTATCAAAAATGGTTCGACGCTGGTGCGCATCGATACCTTCTACGTGTAGAATCAAGCAATCCTGACCTATATAATAAAATTCATCCCGACAATGAGGAACATTCTCATGCGACTCGCCTAAAATGTCTAAAATCATTACAAAATATAGGATACCAAACTGGAACTGGTGTGATGATTGGTCTTCCTTTTCAGACTTATGAGGATTTGGCCAATGACATCCTTTTCATGAAGGAATTTGATATTGATATGGTGGGAATGGGACCTTTCATCGAGCACGATCAAACACCTCTTTATGAATACAAAGATGATCTAATGAGTTTGAATGATCGATTTAGATTAACCCTTAGAATGATTGCAGTTCTTCGTATCATGATGAAGGATATTAATATAGCATCGGCAACTGCCCTACAGGCTATTGATCCGCTGGGAAGGGAGAAAGCTTTAAAGATTGGAGCTAACATTATCATGCCAAATATTACGCCAACTCAAGAAAGAGCCAACTACCTGTTATACCAAAATAAGCCTTGTATTGACGAAGGGGCTGATGACTGTACAAACTGTATGGAAGCTCGTATTAATATGGCTGATGGTGAAATTGGCTACGGCCAATGGGGAGATTCCTTACATTACAAATCAAGACACTAATCGAATTTTCTATATCTAAAAAAGCGATCTCAGATTCTAAATCTAAGATCGCTTTTTTTTATTCGTTTATCTGAACTGATCTAGTTTGCCATTTGTTTATCACGTATGGCTTTAAACTCAGAACCCTCTTTCCATTTTGGGAAAGTATCTTCATTGGCAAGTTTCCATCCTATTCTAAACATCAGTTGAGCATCCTCTTTTACTCCTGACAAATCCCACCAGTCTTGATATTCATCAAATGGTTTATGGTAATTATTGGCTAACCAGTCCTTTTCTTTTTTAGCCATATAATCTTTCCCCTTTTCGATATGATCACTATTTCCTCTTGCAAATAAGGCAGGCACTCCAGCTTTAGCAAAGCTAAAATGATCAGCTCTATAATACATTCCTGTATGAGGGTTTGGATCTGGAAGGATATAACGACCTTGCTCTTTAGCAGCCTCAGCAGCATAATCGTCAAGTTCTGATTGCCCAAAGCCCGTTACCATCAAATCTTTCATTCTTCCATAAGGCAACATCAAATCATTATTGATATTCGCCACTGTTTTATTAATTGGAAATACCGGATGACCAACGTAGTAGGCAGAACCATTTAAGCCTGATTCTTCAGCCGAAGGCGCCAAAAATACGATAGAACGTCGAGGCGTTGGCATTGCTTTAAAAGCACGAGCAATCTCAAACATCCAAGCCAAGGAGGTACCATTGTCTACTGCACCATTGTAAATACTATCACCGTTCATCTTACGACCTATACCCAAATGATCCCAATGGGCAGAATACACAATACATTCGTCTGACAAATCACTTCCTTTAATATAACCGATTACATTATTGGTTTTATCTTCACGGTAAGAATTACGAATGGTCATGCTCATCTTCGTATCTAAAGCAAAACCTTTAAATCCTTTCTTCTTAGCATCTGCAATAGCCTCATTCAAATCCAACTTGTTGTCTGCAAAAATACCAGCAGCAATATCATGAGTTAACCAACCTTCAATAGCGGCTCTGTCAGCATATTTATTTTCAGATTGCTGATACAATTTTGGTACCAAGGCAGAATTTAAAACGACTGACCAAGGGTAACCAGCTCCTTTTGTATCATGTATTATTAATAATGCCGCTGCACCTTGTCTTGCGGCCTCCTCAAATTTATAACTCCAACGACCATAGTAGGTCATTTCATTACCTTTAAACAACTTATCATTACCAGAATCAAGTCCCGGATCATTGACTAAAACCAATACAGTTTTTCCCTTTACATCCAGATCTTCATAGTCATTCCATCCGTATTCAGGTGCTACGATACCATAACCTGCAAATACAACTTCAGTATTCTCAACTACTATTTCATCCTGCAGCTGACGGGAAAAAACAACAAACTCATCTTTATAGTTAATTGAATTATTCTGTCCCTTAGTTCTAAAAACCATCGGCATATCAACTCCCACCGTTACTTCTACCAAAGGTACTTCTTGCAGGTAAGTATCTTCAAGAGCTGGCGTCAATTTCAATTCAGAATAAACACTGGAGATATAATCAATGGTCTTAAGCTCACCTTCCGAGAATGGTTTTCTTCCTTGAAACTCATCTGATGCCAGAACCTTAATATATTCTTTCATTTTATTTTCTGACATTATCGCTTCAGCCTTATCCAAAGAATATTCAGATTGACAAGCAAAACAGAACAAAGCTATGCTAGCAAGGAAGGTTCTTACAATTATTTTAATAGTCATCATTTTTAAGCTTAATATTATAAAATACGGAAAATCAATTATAAACTTTATTCTAAAATCATTGATGATTAAAATAAACATTTTTGAATCTTAAGTTCAATACAATGCATTAACTTTATCAATTATTTCAGTTTCTTGAGAACAAATGTATTATTTTTTAATACTTAAAAAAATTTGTACCTTTTACTGCTTTTTATAAAAGCTTATCTCGACTGAATAAGAGGTAGTGCCATGAATAAATCTCCCTATTAACTTAGAGGATTCTAATGAGTAAATTTAACCATAAGCTATATTTGACATTTAGCTTTGTGCCAAAGGAAAAGCAATTAAAAGATGAACAACCTATTCTCTAAAATATTACTAAGTCTAAGCTTATTCCTTTTCACGGTACCAAGCTTTGCTCAACATTATGGCTTCACCAATTATTCTCTGGAAGAAGGCTTACCTCAATCTGAAGTTTTATCATTAATTCAAGACAAAAAAGGAAACCTTTGGGTAGGAACTAACGGAGGTGGAATTTCACGTTTCAACGGCAAAGAATTCTTTTCCTACAACAATAGTCATGGCTTAGCAGACAACAATATTCGATTCCTATTTCAGGATAAAAAAGAAAATATCTGGATAGGAACCAGTGTTGGCATCAGTTCTTTTAACGGAATTGAATTCACTAACTTCAATGAAAGCGATAGCCTTCCTGTTGCTCAATATAGGAATTTAGTCGAAGATAATGATGGTAAGATATGGGCATTAGGGCTAATGGAGAAACAAACAGTATTGGTTTATCTTGAAAATGGGCACTTTCATAATGCTAGCAAACTCTACCCCGAACTAGGCAAAAACAATAGGATTATTGCGATCCTGAATGATCCTTCTGGGAAACTTCTTATCTCAACACAAAATGCTTTATATGAACTTCAAAACAGTCAATTATCAGAAGTAAATAACAAGTCTCAATTTATAGATCAAATTATCATTCCATCATTCTTTGATTCAGATCAAAATTGCTGGTATCTTATTTTCAAACCTGGGTATGGTTTTAATATTTATAAAAGTAAGAATAACCAATTTACAAAAATTGATCTGCCTGATTCCATCAACCCCAAGAATATTACTAGCATTAGCCTTGATTCAAAAAAACGGCTATGGGTCTGCATAAAAGAACTTGGTTTAGTTCTTATTTCAGACAAAAAGACGGTTATTATAGATCAAAAGAAAGGATTGATATCACCCTACATCAACCATGTTCTAGAAGACACAGAGGGTAACATCTGGCTTACTTCCAATGGAAATGGTTTAATCAAATATGGCTCTAATAAATTTCTCTCTCTCGATTTCACAAATATCATTGGTGGAAATATCGTATTAGCAACAACACAAGATTCTAAGGGCTATTTCTGGTTCAGTATCTCTGGCAAGGGAATTGTGCGTCATAAAGATGGAAAGTTCCAAATCATCAAATCAAAGCTCTTCCCTTCCATAAATAGAGTAATGGATTTTCACGAGTTGGAAAATGGGAACATGCTTATGGCCACAGAACTTGGCTTGTTAGAATACAAAAATGGTGAAATAATAAATGCCTCAACAAAATATGGCTTCCATCCACAAGCCATTATTACAGACATTTGCGCTACTGAAGATGGTATTTGGTTCGCAGACTACAATCGTGGTCTGGTTTTTATCGACAAAAAAAATAACAGAAGGCTTATTAACAGGGAAAGTCATAATTTAACGACCGAAAACATTTCTAATTTATTTGTTGATACTAAGAATCGCCTTTGGCTTTCTCACATGCAAGGCGTTTCTGTTCTTGATGGCGATAATATCATTACATACGGCAAAGAAGATGGTCTAAGTCACGATTGGATACTACAAGTATGTGAGGATAAACTAGGACGAATTTGGGCGGCTACATTCAGTGGAGGAGTATGTTACTGGGACGACCAACGCTGGACAAATATCAGTATCCATGATGGACTAAGCTCTAACATTATCTATTCAATCCTTACCGATCAAGAAGGGAACATTTGGGCTGGAACACAAAATGGTGTCGATCAAATTTCTCTTGATTTATCTGGGAATATTGATAAAATTCGCAATTACAATAAGTACGACGGATTTACTGGGATAGAAAATAATGGCAGTAGCAATTATATTGATTCTGATCAAAACTTATGGTTTGGAACAATTAATGGGGCCATGGTATTTAACCCCACCAACGACGATATTAATATAACGCCTCCAATTATTCAATTAACTGATATCTATTTATTTTTCAAAAAAGTTAATTGGAATGATAAAAAACACAAAAACACCTCCAGTGCAATCAGCCCTTGGTTTCCTATCCCTCAGGATCTGAACCTAACTCATGATATGCATCACCTTACTTTTAATTTTGAGGCATTAAGTTATAAATCTCCTGAAAAAGTTAAGTACAAGTGGATACTCGAAGGACTGGATAAAGAATGGTCCCCTATCACAAACAAGTCTGAAGCCATCTATTCGAGAATTCCTCCCGGGACTTACACTTTAAAAGTAAAAGCTTCAAACAGTGATGGGATATGGACACCTACACCATATGAATACGCATTCACGATTCTTCCTCCGTGGTGGTTAACCTGGTGGTTTTTATCTCTACTTGTTATTTTTCTATCTATTGTGATTTTTCTAACGATTAAAATCAGACTTATAAACATACGTAACAAACAAAAAGTGCTTGAAATAATGGTCTTTGACAAGACTAAAGAGATTAGATCACAAAAAACTGAAATTGAAAGAAAGAATGATGCTCTTGAAGAACAAAAAGAAGAAATTCTTCAACAGTCACAATTCCTTCAAAAATCATATATGAACCTGATTCACTTAAATGATATTGGTAAAATAATTACAGCCAACCTATCATTTGATCGTATCATCGACTCGGCTTATCAGTCTATAAAAGAATTGATGGACGCTTCTATTTTTGGAATTGGCATTTACGATAAGAACAAAAAAGATCTCTATTTCCCAAGGTTTAAAGAAGATGGAAACGACATTAATAATATCAGATTCGAATTAGATGATCCTAACAGATTGGCCGTTTACTGTTATAATAATGAAACGGAAATATTCATCAATGACCTGGATAAAGAAGCTTCCAAATACATTAAAGAGGTCATTGCTGTTAGTCAATCACACATACCAAAATCAGTTATTTACCTTCCTTTAAAAGTTAGAGGTGAAATTATTGGTGTCATCACAGTTCAAAGCTTTATCAAAAATGCCTTTAAAGAGTATCATTTAAGCCTTTTACAAAATATTGCCGTGTATACCAGTATTGCCATAGAAAATGCACAGGTCTTTCAAAAAATTGAATTACAGGCGAAGTGGTTACAAAAAGCAAATAACAATATCAATTTGCAAAAAGAGGAAATTCTAAATAAGAATTCTGAACTCACCGAATTGAATAATGAAAAAAACCATTTGATTGGTATTATTGCTCACGATTTAAAGAACCCCTTAACGTCGACTCTTACAATTGCAGAATACCTAAAATCACAAATCAAGATAAGTAATCATCCCGAAGATCTAGAGAATATAGACTATATGCTAAACGCTCTGAATCGTATGAATATGATGATTACTCGAATCCTTGATGTCAAAATGATCGAATCAAAAAGCATTAATTTACAACTGGAAAAAATAAACCTTTCAAAATTACTTGATATCGTAAATCAGAACTTTAAAGAGAAACTGGAACGAAAGCATATCAAACTCAATTTTGATCCTGCAGAAACCTATATCAATGCAGATCCGGAGTATATGACTCAGGTATATGAAAACCTAATCTCAAACGCCATTAAATTTTCACCTTCCAATAAAGAAATATGGGTAAAAGTATGGGAAGACGGCGACAAGGTTAAGACTATGGTTAAAGATGAAGGCCCCGGAATATCAGCTGAAGATCAAAAAATGATGTTTGGCAAATTTCAAGTTTTGAGCGCCAAACCAACAGCTGGGGAACGTTCAACCGGACTAGGTCTATCCATCGTTAAAAAATACGTTGAAGCTATGGAAGGTAAAGTTTGGTGCGAAAGTAAACTTGGTCAAGGAAGTAATTTCATAATCGAAATGGACAAAGCAGTAAGCTAGAGTATCATTTTTCAAAACGTAAAAAAGCCCGATTAAATCGGGCTTTTCTATTGATATATTTTGGATGAGAAATCTAGAAGTATAGATCTCGTTCACCTTCTTTTACTTTTTCTAATCGTTCTAATAAAGGAGCAACTTTCAGGCTATCTTTCTGATTAAGTTCTTCCACTTTAACATCAATCAGCTTGTAGCCTTTTTCTTTTTGCTCAGGCGTTGCATAATCCTCAAGGTATTCTGCCAGAGTTAAAATAGCATTCTGAGTACAGAAACGCTTTATAAAACCAGGCACAGAGAATTCCATAAAATGCTCTCCGGTTCTACCTTTACGATAACAAGCAGTACAGAATGAAGGTAAATATTGCTTATCTAACAATTCATCAATAACCTCACCAAGGCTTCTTGTATCGCCAATTTCAAATTGTTCGTGGTCCAACTTCTGTTCTTCATGGCTCTTCTCGGTATATCCCCCCAATTGAATATTGGTTCCAGCATCAATTTGTGAGACACCCAGCTTAATCACCTCTTCACGAAGTTCTTTAGTTTCGCGAGCCGTAAGAATTAAACCGGTATATGGAACAGCCAAACGAAGAATGGCTACCAAACGAATAAAATCTTCATCACTAACCTCAAACTTTGGATCAATTGTAGAATCGGAAGCTGCTTTTATTCTAGGAAATGAAATGGTATGTGGTCCTACATTATAACACGCTTCAAAATGATTTACATGTCTTAGAAGCCCTAAGACTTCATATTTCCAATCGTACAAACCAAACAATGCACCAATACCCACATCATCGATTAAGGCTTCCTGTGCACGATCCAGTCCCGTTAGACGCCAATCAAAGTCGCTTTTCTGACCACTTAGATGATATTTTGCATAAGCTTCTCTGTGGTATGTTTCTTGAAAAATTTGATAGGTACCAATTCCCGCATCCTTCACCTTTTCATATCCTTCAATATCTAGCGGTGCTGCATTAATATTAACACGTCGAATTTCACCAGAACCTGATTTTACTGAATATACGGTTCGTACAGAATCTGAGATAAAATCAGCATCATACATAGGATGCTCACCATAAACAAGTATTAAACGCTTCTGACCATTATCTTCTAATGACTTCACTTCCGATCGAAGTTGAATTTCATTTAGAGTAGTACGTTTTTGTTTCTTATTAGAGGCTCTAAATCCACAATAGGTGCAATTATTCACACACTTATTTCCAACATAGAGAGGGGCAAAAATCACAATTCTATCGCCATACACATTCTCTTTGAGGGTTCGTGCACCAGCCTTAATTTCTTCAATTAATTCCGGATCTTCCGTTTTCAATAGCAAAGCAGTTTCTTGCATGCTTAAACGGTTTTTGGCCAATGATTTTTGAATAACAGCTCTTACATTTTCTTTAGTAGGTTCTGCTGCATCTAAGATCTCCAAAATTTCAGTTTCATCAATAAAAGGCTTCATTCTTTCATCTTTGATTCTGTATTCCTGAGGTTTATAAATCATTTTCATCTTATAATCTTTTAAACCAGTTCAAGTCTAATATCCCGAATAAAAACTGTGTATTCGTAATACACATATGACTGAACTGTATTTTCAAATGTCGTGTTGTTTAAGTATTTGAAATAAAATATCAATGCATTTTATTTCATCACAAAATTAGTCAATATTATTCTTTATTAACTCTAAATTGGAGTAAGAGGTCCATTATTTTTTTATTATTTTAAAGATGACGTTTTATAATACAAAAACACCCGAAAACAAAAGCTTTCGGGTGTATATATTTTAAATCAAAATCAGATTCTAATGGTATTTACGCTTCACAAACCAACGTTCGAATAAATTAATATCAACAGTTATCCTCGTAAAATCTTCACGAACCATATTGTTGTCTGTTGTTCCCGAAATTCCAAATTCTACGGCAACATTAATCATACCACCGCTTTTAGCCATAGGAATTCCAAAGCCTAAACTAACACCCATTGAATTAATTTTTTCATCCTCAACCGTAACGTATCCCGTATCATAAAACCCACCTAAACGATAGGTCATTTTTTCAAGAAATTTCCTTGCATACCCATCATTAGCATTATACTCCATACCAAGACTAAATTTGCTACGGTCTCTTAAAGCGTTATCTCTACTAAACACTTCCGTATCACTCCACTTCTCAAATTGATAATCTCCACCAATCCACAACTGTTTACCTTTGCTTAATCCAAAACCTAAACCATAAGTCTCCGGCACATCAAAGGTTCCCCTATCTATATCGTCATGCCTTGGAACTCCGGAAATTGTTGATGTCATATCTTGTTTGGCACTAACACCAAGCTTAGGTTGATATTTTGCTCCAAGAGTTAAATCATATTTCCCTAAATCCATTTGATACTGAGCACCCAGATTAAAATAGATGCCTTGAGAAATCAATTTTGTATTGTTTTTATACACATTAGATGATCCTGCCTCCAAAGCAACAATTTCTTCTCTTAAGTTATTACCAAACAAGTATATTCCATTAATACCTAAAGAAAGATTCTCATTTATTTTCACGCCATTGGACCAGGTCAATTGATTTAAACCACCTGAGCCTTTTAAAGAACGATTGATATACGAATCTGAACCAATCACCTTTTCTCTCTTCGTAATCTCATATCCCAAACTTGTGTATGGTGAAACTGAAAATGCAGTCGAGTATCGAGGTGATACCTTAAAACCAAAAGCAATTCGTGTTAAATTATAATCATTAAAAAAGTCACTTTTATCTCCTTGATTAAGGTTCGTATATTTAGCTGCCATACCAACGTTAAAAATAAACTTCAGACTATCAACGTGAGCTAAAGCCGCTGGATTTTGAATATTCAAAACGCCTCCATTACGATAGGCAAGACTAGTTCCTCCCATAGCTATACCATTGCCGGTACCTGTCTGATTCAATTCTCCTAAACCGTAGTATGAATAGGGAGAACTTGTACTATTTTGAGCATATGCTGTCGTTGTAAAAAACAACAGACTAAAACCTATGATAGTTAAGAGTTTTTTAATCGAATAAAAAGGCTTAGCAATCATTCTCATATTCCACATATATATTGTAATTAAAATATTCGACATTAATTCTGAACAACGTAAGTTACCTTTAATCTTATCCTTGAGTCTGATTTCTTATCATTATCAATAATCAAACGCTCCATTGAATTACCTATTATATTTTTAGGTAGAGTTACCAATATGGCATCATCATATTCATCACCTACTAAAAGGATTTCATTGACATAGTCTGTTAAATCAAACGAGTAATATGATTCATCTTCATATATTGAATTAAACTGGTAAGTTGATGTCACGATGTTATTTGTTCTTGTATTTAAAATACCTTCATCAAATTTATTATTCTTATTGGTCTTATAAAGTTCCAGACTTGAGAATGGAAGTGGGTAAATCTCGTCATCAAAAGAATCTTCTTTAGGGCTTAAAACCAATTCAGCTTTAAGAATTCCACCTGTTATTCCCATTCGATCTAAGTTCTCAATATGAGGAATACGTAATTTAGTGATCAAGCCAGTCCCTCCCTGTACAAAACACAAATTATCTGTCTCAGATGAAGGCACATCATTTTTTAATTCCTGAATCATTCCAATTTTCTGAATAAATTCATTTGCATTGAAATCAGATGAATAATTTGAAAAAGTTACAGGCTTGAAAGTAGTTGCAGATGTCTTATTAATAGGAAAATCATGAAATTTTGCGACACCTGCTTCAGAAAAATCTGCATCATGGTAATATACTCGCATTTTCATTCCATTACCTGTTTGATAAGAAAACATGGCAGTATTATTATCACCGGCTTTTAATACAATTCCTTTAAAGAAATTTGTCCAATCATTATTATTCAAAACAACATCACTCGAATTATTGACACTATCAATGATTTCTTGCCCAAGAGCATCATCCATTCTAATACGAAGTCCGCCTTTCTCTGCTAAAGGATCTCTATCTTGTTTTTCATCTATAACACTGTTAAGATCTCTCTTAGGTGTAAAAACTGAACTACCCAAGGCTTCAGTATCATATGCCAGAGCATCATCTGCATTATAAGCGAAAAAATTATTCGGCAATTCAAAATCCTCAGTCACTCGATGAATAGATATACTTTGTTCTGGAAGCGTATCACCATGAAAATAATCATTCACTCGATCACCTACTTTGACACTAGGAGTGTGATACATAATAAAGATCAAAGAATCAAACTCAACAAAAATCTTATTGCTATTATTTATAGTTCTAAGAGCAAAAGAGGATTGTAAAGAAACTTCACCAAAAAAATCCGATTTTATATTCCCAAAATATGGGTCATTATATTTCCCTACAAAAGCGTTACTAAAGTTTGATGTCGCAACTGAATCCATCTTCACCGTTGAACTTTCAATAGTAAAAGTATCTATTAAAAAAACCTCAGTCGATTTATCAATAAGATTGCTTCCAATTTCATGCTCTTCAAAAACACCAGAATTACAACTTGTTAGAAACACAAGTGTGGACACAAATACAATAGATTTTATTTTTTTCATTCTAAATAGAAGCTTATTGCTGATCATATAAATAAAGGATAATCATGAACTAATATCATGTGATGATTTATAAGAAATTATCGGATAACGCACAAATGTAAATAAAATATCGAGATTTTCTAATCGAGTTTTTCAATTGTTAATTTTTCGAAAGTACTACGCATTTTTATGTAGAGAAAAACCAATCCTATTGATTTTTATTTATATTTGTCGTCATAAGAAAAAAACACTGTTTATTTCTTTCATATTTTCAAATGCATAATCGAATTATTTATTGATAAAATCATAACACATGAAACAAAGATTATTATTGGCATTTTTTGCATTATCTCTTTTTATCACAAGCTGTGGTAGTGATAATGGTTTAGATGGTAACTGGAGAAAAAGCGCAGAATATAGTGGATCTGAACGTGGTGGGGCTGTTAGCTTTACTATTGGTAATGATGTATATGTTGGTTTAGGTTATTCGGATGGAGATTACTTTTCAAGTTTCTACAAATACAATACAACGATTAACAACTGGGTTAAAATTTCAGATGTTGAACGAGATAGCGAAGGAGACATAATTAAGGATGCTGATGGCAACCCTATTGAAATTGGCGTTTTCCCAGGAACACCTAGACGTGAAGCGATTGCTTTCTCTGTTAATGGCAAAGGGTATATCGGCACTGGTGTTGATGAAGACAACGACAGAATGAATGATTTTTGGGAGTATGATCCTAAAAAACCAATAACTGAGAGATGGTCTGAGGTAACTTCTCAATTCCCAGGTGGAATTCGTCAGGGAGCTGTAGCATTTGCATTCGACACTAATGGTGATGGTATAAACGATGTTGCTTATGTGGGAACTGGTCGTGGAGTACTTGATGGTGAAGATCAGAACAAATTGAAAGATTTCTATAAGTTCCAAAATGGTACTTGGGAAGAAAGCTTTGGATACGGAGGTAGCAAAGTAACTGATGCCACTTCATTTACAATTGGTGAAAAAGCTTACTTAGTCACTGGTATTAATAATAATATGCTGGATGATGTTTGGGAATTTGACTCTACATCTGAGACATGGCTACAAAAGAAAGATATCGATAAGGACAATGGCGCTGAAAACGTTCAAAGAACAGGTGCTATATCTTTCGTTATTGATGGGAAAGGATATGTTACAACTGGATCAGGTAGCAACTCTAGAGAAGTTTGGGAGTATGATCCTAAGAAAGATGATTGGGTAGAAAGAACATCATTAGAAAACGAAGTTTTTTCACGTGTTGATGCTATTGGTTTCAATATCGATAACAGAGGCTTTATGGTTACAGGCTTATCCGGACAAACAGGCTTAAGTGACATGTGGGAGTTTCAACCAAAAGTTGGTGAAGATGATAATGACAATGATTAAATAATCATTTAAATATTCTCAAGAGCGCTGCAAGGATTTGCAGCGCTTTTTTTGTGTTCTTTTAAGAATAAATATTGATTCACAACATCATAAGCAAAGACAAAAAACCTTTCTTTTTGTATATATTTAACATTCATATGTAAA
>Ga0209379_10001038_pt1 | contig 19360 bp, 21 predicted proteins | sample tdDd001_FD_187124 | JGI IMG/M metagenome (GOLD analysis project Ga0209379, IMG submission 187124) | Marine sediment microbial communities from the Atlantic coast under amendment with organic carbon and nitrate - tdDd00.1 (SPAdes)... | ecosystem: Environmental > Aquatic > Marine > Coastal >...
TGGTCAGCATCTATTTTATTCAATTTCAGCGTTTAATGATCAAATAACCACGGTTATTCAAACGGTGACGGGTCACCTGCACCCACGCGGGCAATGACCATCTCATCGTCACTGAAATCAATAACGGTCGTTGGTTGCTCACCCAAATAACCGCCATTCATGATGGCGTCTACCGCGTGTTCTAGCTTATCGCGAATGTCTTCCGGATCAGACTCGGCGTAATCGTTGCCCGGTAAGATCAAAGAAGTCGACATCAAAGGCTCGCCTAAGGCTTCTAATAACTCCAGTGCAATCACGTTATTTGGCACACGAATACCGATGGTTTTCTTCTTCGCGTTCATCAAACGGCGCGGCACTTCTTTAGTCCCTTTAAAGATAAAGGTATAAGCGCCAGGGGTATTATTTTTCAGCAGACGAAACGCCACGTTATCCACGCGAGCGTACAAAGAGAGCTCAGAGAGGTCACGGCACAAAAGGGTGAAATTGTGCTTGTCATCGAGCTTACGAATACGGCAAATGCGCTCGAGTGCTTGTTTGTTTTCTAACTGACAACCTAGGGCATAACCCGAGTCCGTTGGGTAAACCACCACCCCGCCATTACGAATGATAGCGACCGCTTGGCTGATCAAGCGCGCTTGCGGGTTATCCGGGTGAATATAAAAAAATTGGCTCATATAAATCCTCACTTTCGAGCACCACTGCTCGTCATTTTGGGGCCACGCCAATCAAGAGAAGTAAGTGCTCTCCCACGTGCGCTCTCGCCTTTATTTTAGGAGATCAATTACCTGTCTGTATTGGCTCAAGCCCCCAATCTTGCCACACAGGCTCAACACCTGATGGTAACCAAAGGTTCCTGCCTAATTCCATCCAAGGAGACGGATAGTGAAAGTCGGAACCTTGAGAAGCTAATAGTTTGTATTGTATAGCATAATCTGCAAGATTGCGTCTTTCTTGTTGCGCTTGTTGAGGTTGTGCGACTTCCATTGCGTCGCCGTTCGCTTCGCTAAATGCGGTTAATAGTCTTTTTATCCACTTCGCCGTGAAGCCATAACGGCCAGGGTGAGCGAGTACCGCTTGGCCACCCGCTTGATGAATAACATCAACCGCTTCGGCAATCGAGCACCAAATAGGTGGCACATAACCTGGGTTATTGCGGGTCAAAAACTTTTTGAACACTTGCTGCATGTTCTTAGCATAACCATTATCAACCAACCACTTAGCAAAATGAGCTCGAGTGACTGGGGCATCACCAGCAATGGCTCTTACCTCTTCAAGTACCCCTTCACGGGTCGACTTAGCTAACCGCTCTGCCATCAATTCTGAGCGTTCCACGCGGCGCTGCTTTTGCGCTTTAATCAGTTCAATTAGCGCCGGGCACTCGGGGTCAATGTTCAGGCCAACCACATGAATATCTTTATTTTGCCAAAGGGTCGAAATCTCGATGCCATTAATCAGTTTAAGCGGCAGTTGCTGCTCGGCAATAAAAGCGTGGGCTTCGGCTAGGCCATCCGTTGTATCGTGATCGGTAATGGCTAAGACTTCTAAATCAAAACCAATGGCGCGCTCGATTAACGCTGAAGGCGTAAAGCGACCGTCCGAGGCGGTGGTGTGACTGTGTAGATCAATTCTCATAATATTGCTTGACTTTTTCCTTTCGCACTAGTTAACTAGTACACAAATGCAAACACCTCTAAATAGGCACGTCATGGTACAGGATTTTAACCAACAGCATAACGACAAAGTTTCAGTGGTCTCTACTGAGCTTTCGTGGTGGCGCGCTTGGTCAACGTCATGTCGGGCATTGGTGTCGAGTTAATTTATAAAATCGAATCCATTTAGCCCGCTTTCTAAGCGGGCTTTTTTATTTTGTCGACTACCTCACATTTAACTGCGTAAGAAACCTGCAAATAAACGTTTGCTTTGATTGGGTCATAGAGTTGAATATGCGAGTATGTACGACAGGAAAGAATTAAGAATTAGAAAAAAGGATGTCTTGTGAATAAGGCCATAACAATTGCTCAGCAAGGTCAGGTGACGGTTTATCACCAAAGCGTGCCATACGCCAAAGACCCGACACGCCTATTTCAGGTGTTGTGTGGTGACAAAACCAATAGCCTATTACTTGAGTCTGCTGAAATTGACTCGAAAGAGAACTTAAAAAGCTTGCTTCTCATCGATGCAGCCGCACGTATTGTCTGCCGCGGCCACGACGTTGAGTTTGAAGCCCTCACTGCCAACGGTGAGAATTTATTGGCGAGGCTTGCCACTAATTTGGCCAGTGAAGTCCGTACTTCAGCCTCGCCAAGTAAGCTCACTCTGCATTTTGACACGCCCAATAACGAACTCGATGAAGACAGCCGTCTGCGAGAAGCCTCTTCGTTTGACGCATTGCGCTTGGTGCAACACAGTTTTGATTTAGAGAGTAAAGACAAACACGCTATCTTTATGGGCGGCCTGTTCGCCTACGATCTGGTGGCGAACTTCGAACCACTCGGTGATGCGGCAAAGAGCAACCAATGCCCAGATTACGTTTTCTATGTGGCCGAAACCTTAATGGTGTTAGACCACCAAAATGCCACTTGCGACGTCCAAGCCACCCAGTTTGATGGCGATAACGGCGATAAAGAAACCCTGCTGGCTCGCTTAGCGGAAATCAAAACCCAGAGCTTTGAGCCCGCGCCATTAAAAGACGCAGTTAAAATTGCGGATCTTGAGCCTAAAGTCAGCGTCTCGGATGCCGATTTTTGCCAAACCGTGGTCGATTTAAAGCAATACGTAGTGAAAGGCGATGTGTTCCAAGTAGTGCCGTCACGCCGCTTTACGCTGCCTTGCCCTTCCCCACTGGCCGCTTATAAAGCGCTTAAGCAAAGTAACCCAAGCCCATACATGTTCTACATGCATGACGAGTTGTTTACCCTGTTTGGTGCCTCGCCAGAAAGCGCGTTGAAATACGCCACCGACACCAATCAAATTGAAATCTACCCGATTGCCGGCACCCGCCGCCGCGGTAAAAATAGCGATGGCAGCATTAACTTTGACTTAGATAGCCGCATTGAATTAGAACTGCGTAGCGACAAAAAAGAGAACGCTGAGCACATGATGCTGGTTGATCTGGCGCGTAACGATGTCGCGCGCATCGCCGAGGCTGGCACCCGTCATGTTGCCGACTTACTTAAAGTCGACCGTTATAGCCATGTGATGCACTTAGTTTCGCGCGTGGTGGGTCAACTTCGCTCCGATTTGGACGCCCTGCACGCCTATCAAGCTTGCATGAACATGGGCACCTTAACCGGCGCACCAAAAATTCGCGCCATGCAGCTTATTCGCGATGTCGAGCAAGCGCGCCGAGGCAGTTACGGTGGCGCGGTGGGCTACTTCACCGGTGAAGGCGATTTAGACACTTGTATCGTGATCCGCTCGGCGTACGTTGAAAACGGCGTCGCCCAAGTACAAGCGGGCGCAGGCGTAGTCTACGACTCTGACCCACAAGCCGAAGCCGATGAAACCCGCGGCAAAGCGCAAGCGGTGATAAGCGCTATCCAACACGCTCATAAGGAGTCTTAATATGGCTAACTTAGTATTTGTCGATAACTTCGACTCCTTTACGTATAACCTCGTCGACCAATTTCGCTCGCTTGGCCACAAGGTAACCATTTACCGTAACCATATCGCGGCCGCGACTATTGCTAACGCCGTAGAAGCGCTTGAAAACCCTGTGGTGATTTTGTCCCCCGGCCCAGGCGCCCCAGCCGACGCAGGCTGTATGCCCGAGCTCATTCAACAGCTAAAAGGCAAAGTACCGATGATTGGGATCTGTCTTGGCCATCAAGCGATCGTCGAAGCCTATGGGGGTGTGGTCGGCGGCGCGGGTGAAATCATTCATGGAAAAGTTTCCATGATGGAACACGGCGGCCATCAAGTTTACCAAGGTTTGCCTTCTCCGTTGGCCATCGCCCGTTACCACTCGCTCGTGGCACACCAAGTTTCCGATGAGCTAACCATTACCGCAGAAGTGGACGGCCTAGTGATGTCGGTTGCCCACGAGCAAGATAAAGTGTGTGGTTTCCAGTTTCACCCAGAATCGATTATGACTACATATGGCGCAACACTGCTTGCCAATACCATCGAATGGGCGCTCACCCCATCGCAGGCTTAAACGGAATTTAAGGAATTATTATGCAAGAGATCATCAACAAGCTGTACGACCAAGTATCGTTAAGCCGCAAAGAGAGCCATAAGCTGTTCAATAGCATCATTAATGGTCACATGGAACCGATTCAATTGGCCGCGGTACTGACGGCGCTAAAAATTAAAGGCGAAACCCCGCAAGAGATCGCGGGCGCCGCGTCGGCGCTGCTGGAAAACGCCAGCCCTTTTCCTCGCCCAGACTACGACTTTGCCGATATTGTCGGCACGGGTGGCGATGGTTCGAATACCTTTAATATCTCGACAACGGCTGCGTTTGTGGCAGCGGCGTGTGGCATCAAGATCGCCAAACACGGCAATCGCGGGGTATCGAGCAAATCTGGTTCATCGGATCTATTGGACTCATTTGGTATCAACCTGGCAATGAGCGCCGAAGATACCCGCAAAGCGGTCGACGATTTAGGCGTAGCATTCTTATTCGCCCCGCAATACCACCAAGGCGTGCGCCACGCGATGCCGGTACGCAAAGCGATGAAAACCCGCACTATCTTTAATATCTTGGGCCCGCTTATCAATCCAGCTCGCCCTAATATCGAACTGATGGGGGTTTATGATGCCGCGTTAGTGCGTCCGATTGCCGAGACCATGCTAGAAATGGGCATGAAACGCGCCGCGGTCGTACACGGCAGTGGGTTGGATGAAGTCGCGATCCACGGCGAAACCTTAGTGGCTGAGATCAAAGACGGCGAAATTACCGAATACACCCTTACTCCGGAAGACTTCGGCGTAAACCAGCACCCACTTGAGGCCATTAAAGGTGGAGAGCCAGCGGAAAACCGCACCATTATTACCCGAATTTTGACGGGCAATGGCACCGAAGCTCAGCTTGGCGCTGTTGCGGTGAACGTGGCGCTACTGATGAAGTTATTTGGTAACGAAGACCTTAAAGCCAACACCCAACGCGCCATTGATGCGATGAATTCGGGTGCTGCGTTTGAACTGGTCGAAAAACTGGCAGCAAGAGGTTAATTGAATGTCTGAAAATATCACCAAACAGAATCGCGATATGGCTCAGGTACTGGCAAAAATCGTTGCCGATAAACGTGTCTGGGTTGAAGAGCGCAAAGCGGCACAGCCACTTGACAGCTTCCAGTCACAACTGGTTGCCTCTGATCGTAGTTTTTATCAGGCATTGAGCGGCGATAACACAGCATTTATTCTGGAATGTAAAAAAGCCTCACCTTCAAAAGGGCTGATCCGCGATGATTTTGACCTAGAGTACATCGCCTCCGTTTACAACCAACACGCTAACGCGATTTCAGTACTCACCGACGAGAAATACTTCCAAGGCAACTTTGATTTTCTGCCACTAGTTCGTGCTATCGCAAAACAGCCAATCTTGTGCAAAGACTTCATGATTGATAGCTATCAAGTTTATCTTGCTCGTCACTATCAAGCCGATGCGATCTTGTTGATGCTTTCTGTACTCAGCGATGATGAATACCGCGAGTTGGCACAAGTGGCGGAATCATTAGCGCTTGGCGTGTTAACCGAAGTGAGCAATGAAGAAGAACTTGAACGCGCTATCGCGCTAAACGCCAAAGTAGTCGGCATCAACAATCGCAACTTACGTGATTTGTCGATCGACTTAAACCGCACCAAAGAACTCGCCCCTAAATTACCAATCGGGACGATTGTTATCTCAGAGTCTGGGATCTACAACCACCAGCAAGTGCGCGATTTAGCGAAACACGCCAACGGCTTCTTAATTGGCAGTTCGTTAATGGGCGAAGAGAACCTAGAGCTCGCCGCTCGCCGCGTGTTGCTGGGCGAAAACAAAGTGTGTGGCTTAACCCACCCTAATGACGCGGCGAAAGCCTATCAAGCGGGTGCGGTGTTCGGTGGTCTGATTTTTGTTGAAGCGTCAAAGCGTTATGTTGACATAGAAGCAGCGCGTTTAACCATGAGTGGTGCCCCACTTCACTATGTGGGGGTATTTCAAAATCACTCGCTCAAGGCAGTCTCGACCATTGCCAACCAGTTAGGCCTTAACGCAGTGCAGTTGCACGGCGATGAAGACCAAGCTTACGTAGAACAACTTGCCGCATTGCTACCTAAAGAGTGCGCGATATGGAAGGCGTATGGGGTCAATGATGAAATGCCAACGCTATTGGATGCCCCTGTCACTCGCCACCTATTGGATGCCAAAGTCGGCAATCAATCCGGTGGAACCGGCTCCGCTTTCGATTGGCGGCTGTTAGGGGATGAGCGCCAAATAATGCTCGCTGGCGGGATCTCGCCAGACAACGCCCAACAAGCTGCCAACCTTGGCTGCTTGGGACTCGATTTAAACTCTGGCGTAGAAAGTGCGCCAGGACAAAAAGACCAAAACAAATTACACGAAGCGTTTGCTGCGATTCGTCACTACTAAATTTATAAGGAAATCTCATGCCTAAATTGGACGCCTACTTTGGTGAATACGGTGGTCAATACGTACCGCAAATCCTTGTTCCTGCTTTAGAGCAGCTAGAACAAGCTTTCATTGACGCGCAAGATGACGACGCTTTTCGCGCCGAGTTTATGGGGCTATTGCAAGAATACGCTGGCCGCCCTACCGCGCTGACGTTAACGCGCAACCTCACCAAAGGCACAAAAACCAAACTGTACCTGAAACGAGAAGATCTGCTTCACGGCGGTGCCCACAAGACCAACCAAGTACTGGGCCAAGCGCTGTTAGCTAAACGCATGGGCAAAAATGAAATCATTGCCGAGACTGGTGCGGGTCAACATGGCGTTGCTGCAGCATTGGCGTGTGCCCTGTTAGGGCTAAAGTGCCGCGTTTATATGGGCGCAAAAGATGCCGAGCGCCAAAGCCCGAATGTCTTTCGTATGAAGTTGATGGGCGCTGAAGTTATCCCAGTACACTCTGGCAGCGCAACATTAAAAGATGCCTGTAACGAGGCGCTACGCGACTGGTCTGCAAACTATGAAACGGCGCACTACCTACTAGGTACGGCTGCGGGCCCTCACCCATTCCCAACCATTGTGCGTGAGTTCCAACGTATGATTGGTGAAGAAACCAAAAACCAAATCTTAGCGCGCGAAGGCCGTCTTCCTGATGCGGTGATTGCCTGTGTTGGTGGTGGCTCTAACGCCATCGGTATGTTTGCTGATTTTATCGACGACAAAGAAGTCGGCCTGATTGGTGTTGAGCCTGCTGGCCTTGGCATCGATACCGACCAACACGGTGCTCCGCTTAAACACGGCAAAACCGGTATTTTCTTTGGTATGAAAGCGCCATTAATGCAAGACGAAAATGGCCAAGTGGAAGAGTCTTACTCGGTTTCTGCTGGGCTCGACTTCCCATCGGTTGGCCCGCAGCACGCCCACCTGTGCGCAACTGGCCGCGCAGAATACGTGTCGATCACCGATGACGAAGCCCTAGAAGCGTTCCAAATTTTAGCGCGCAAAGAAGGCATCATCCCTGCCCTTGAATCTTCTCACGCCTTGGCTTATGCCTTAAAAATGGCAGAAGAGCAACCAGAGAAAGAGCAGCTGTTAGTGGTGAACTTATCTGGCCGCGGCGATAAAGACATCTTTACTGTACACGACATCTTGGCACAAAAAGGAGCGCTATAATGGATCGTTATCAAACTCTATTTTCTCGCCTAGCAGAGAAAAAACAAGGCGCTTTCGTTCCTTTCGTGACTATCGGTGATCCTAATCCCGAGCAGTCACTTAAGATCATGCTGACTTTGGTCGAGGCGGGCGCCGATGCGTTAGAACTGGGGATCCCATTTTCCGACCCTTCAGCTGATGGCCCCACAATCCAAGGGGCGAATATCCGTGCATTAGACGCGAAAACCACGCCAACCATCTGTTTTGAACTGATTGGCAAAATCCGCGCTCAATACCCAGACTTACCAATTGGCCTTTTGATGTACGCTAACTTGGTTTACTTCGCCGGCATTGAAAACTTCTATCAGCAGTGCCAACAAGCGGGCGTAGACTCGGTACTGATTGCCGATGTGCCAACCGGTGAAAGTGCCGAATTTGTTGCCGCTGCAGAAAAGCATGGTGTCCATCCCATTTTCATTGCCCCACCAACGGCAAGTGATGAAACCCTTGAGAAAGTGGCAAGCCTAGGCGGTGGTTACACCTACCTATTATCGCGCGCTGGCGTAACTGGTGCAGAAACTAAGGCGAATATGCCTGTTGATAGTTTGCTAGCCCGTCTAAACCAATATGATGCGCCGCCAGCGCTACTTGGGTTTGGGATTTCGGAGCCTGCGCAGGTAAAAGAAGCCATTGCAGCGGGGGCCGCTGGGGCAATATCTGGCTCTGCGGTGGTTAAAATCATCGAAACGAATCAAGAGCAGCCAGATCAAATGCTGACTCAGCTCGCTGATTTTGTATCCTCGATGAAATCTGCAACCATTCTATAACATCTCAACGTCAAGTTGTTAATCAAGAGCGCGCCTCTCCACTCATAAAGCGCGCTTATGTTTCCCCTTCCCATTGTTAACTTTCCTCTCAATACGCAAATAGCTGCATTTAAACAAAACGCAACACGCAAACGTTTAACCCCACTAGCAAACCAACACATTTCACTTTTTATTAAAAAAATGCACGTTTTTGACCTCAAGCGTTGATCGAAAAGTCATATAAGTGTAAAAAAGCATGGCGAGATATTTATCCACCCACAAAATGAATTGTGGGATTTATCTCTAGGAAATACAACATACACAGCACAGAGGTTACGGAAGTGTTAAATAAAAAGGGTTTAATGAGCAACATCGGCTTTCAAGTCGTCGTTGCAATGATAGTTGGTACCATTGCCGGTGCAATGATGGGCGAATCTGCAACCATGTTTGCTCCGCTTGGTGCTATTTTTATTAATCTAATCAAAATGCTGGTTATTCCATTGGTCGCGGTTGCGTTGATCTCTGGTGCAGCAGGTCTTGGCAACAGTTCAAATGCAGGCAAAGTCGGCGTTACCACCTTAGGTTTCTTCGGTTTAACTTCCGCGCTAGCCGTTGCTCTTGCTCTATTTATGGGCGAGATTTTTGAGCCAGGTCTTGGCATCGACGTTTCTGGCGTTGAAGGCATGTTCTCGGCTGAGTACGCTTCTAAAGGTGAACTACCTACTTTTTGGGCTACCGTAACTGGTATGATCCCGACCAACGTTTTCCAGTCACTTAATGAAGCAAACATCCTTCAGATCTTAGTATTCTGCCTATTCTTTGGTATTGCGCTGTCTAAGCAAGCGAAAGAAAAACGCGATCCTATTGTTAATGGCGTTAACTGCATTGTCGATAGCATGGTATGGATGATCAACAAGGTGATGCTGATCGCACCAATTGGTGTATTCGGCCTGATGGCTGAAGCTGTTGGTACCTTTGGTTTCGGCGCGTTGATGGTGGTATTTAAACTGTTTGTGGTTTACGTTGCTGCTATCCTCATCTTTGGTTTTGTGGTTTACCCATTAATGGTGCAACTGCTGACAAAGACTTCTGCGAAGAAGTTCGTTCTTGCGATGAAAAAGCCTCAAGCGGTTGCTCTTTCTACCGCTTCTTCAATGGCGACGCTACCTGTCACTATGGACACCGTTGAGCACGAGCTAGGGGTAAGAAACTCTACTGCTTCTTTCGCCCTTCCGCTTGGTGCAACCATCAACATGTCGGGTAACGCGATTTACTACGGCTTAGTGGCGATTTTCTTTGCTCAGCTGTTCAACATCGATCTATCAATGGGCGCCTACATCGCCATCATTGTTACCTCGACACTTGGTGCGGTTGGTCAAGCAGGTGTTCCTGGTCCTTCGTTCCTAGTGGTTGCGGTTCTTTTGGCGGCAGGCATTCCAATTGAAGGCCTACCACTATTATTCGCACTTGACCGTATCTTCGATATGATCCGTACTGCACTTAACATCACAGGTGATGCAGCGTGTGCCGTGATTGTGGACTCATTAGTTGAAGAGCAAGCCGAAGCGCAAGTTGAGCCGGCAAAACAGCAAGCTTAACCCTTTGCTATACCGAATAGATACAAGGCTACCAATAGGTAGCCTTTTTTAATTGAGCAATAAATCAACAGCCTAAAATTAAATTATGGCTAATTAGGCAAAGTGTATTTTTCATTGGCACTATTTTGGGTAAACTGTGGCCGAATGTATTGAAGGAATTTAGCCTCAAATGAAGCAACTGATTGATTTTATCCCGCTGATTATTTTTTTCGCTTTGTACAAGATGTACGACATCTACACAGCGACTGGCGCTTTGATTGCGGCCACTGCCGTTCAAATTGTCTTAACTTATGTGTTGTACAAAAAAGTCGAAAAAATGCAGCTGGTCACTTTTGCGTTGGTGGCGGTATTTGGTGGCATGACCATCTTCCTGCACGATGAAAACTTCATTAAGTGGAAAGCGACCATTGTTTACATGGTGTTTGCTCTCGGCTTACTCATTACCCAGTTAATGGGCAAACCACTCATTAAAGGCATGCTCGCCAAAGAGATCACGCTACCTGAGTCGGTGTGGCTTAAGATCAACTGGGCGTGGATTACCTTCTTTACCTTCTGCGCAGCACTAAACGTTTATGTGGCCTTTAGCTTGCCGTTAGATGTATGGGTTAACTTTAAAGTCTTCGGCCTGCTTGCCGCAACCTTCGGCTTTACCCTACTCACGGGCATCTATATCTACAAGCATATGCCTAAAGATAGCCAACAGCCAAACCAAGAATAATTTTAATGCCCCCTTGCTATCGGCAAGGGGCCAACACCGGATACCTCATGACAACATCACACGACACCCCTCGCGGCCAACTTTTGCTGCGCACTCTAGCAATGCCTGCTGACACGAACGCCAACGGCGATATTTTTGGTGGCTGGATCATGTCTCAGCTCGATTTAGCTGGCGGGATCTTGGCAAAAGAAATTTCCGGTGGCCGCATTGTTACCGTTTCAGTCTCTAGCATTACCTTTAAAAAGCCGGTAAAGGTGGGTGACGTGGTGTGTTGTTATGGCGCCTGCAGTAAAATTGGCCGCACTTCGATGTCTATCGACATTGATGTATGGGTTAAGCCGGTAAAAGAAGACGGTATTGGTGAGCGTTTTCAAGTTTGTGATGCCACTTTCCATTATGTGGCAATTGATACTGAAGGCCGCCCACGAGTCATCGAATCGTAACCTCTTCTACAAACAAGCAATAAATACTAAAAGCATCTCTAAGAGGTGCTTTTTTTTATCCGCAAGGTCTAGTATCTTGGCACAACAATTACTCGAATAGGAAATCAGCCCATGTGGTACGTAATTTTTTCTCAAGACGTTGAAAACTCCCTCGCTAAACGTTTAAGCGTGCGTGAAAAACACCTTGCTCGCTTACAAGTGTTACAAGACGAAGGGCGTCTTCTTACCGCAGGCCCAATGCCCGCTATCGATTCTGAAAACCCAGGTGAAGCCGGCTTTACGGGCTCAACCGTGATTGCTCAATTTGAATCTCTACAAGACGCTCAATCATGGGCCGATGCCGACCCTTATATTGACGCGGGCGTTTACCAAAATGTGGTGGTAAAGCCATTTAAAAAGGTTTTTTAATTAAGATGTTCAAGTCGATTACCGCTCCGCTCCTTGGGATAACGACGGCGTCGCTGATGTTGGTTGGCTGCGCTTCAAGTGATGACAACCAAAAACAGATCAATATGCTCGCCGAACAGCGTGCCAGCATTCTCAGCACCGGGCTTCCTTTCGAGTATGGCCCGTTAAATGTATTACGCGCCAACGCAAAGCAAGGCGTGATTGAGCTAATGATGATCTACAATGCCGACGGGGCAAACCTGTCTGCGCAAAATCTTATGAGCCAAGCCGTTGACTACTATTGTTCTAATAAAGACGTCAAAAACACCCTAGAGGTTGGGGTTAATTACCGCTTAATGTTGCGTAACCCAAGAGGACAACTGCTATTGGATCAGTTTGTCACTATGGATACCTGCCAAACTAATAACAAATAGCCCCCAGCTAAGAGAAAACGCACCTTTGGGTGCGTTTTTTGTTATCTATCTCTTTAAATTTATTCATTTTTCTTATCAACACACCTGAAAATTAACCATTTTTAGCTCATACTTGAAAGGATTCAGCGCGGCGCGCGGTCTGATGACGTAGATGATTAACAACGACCTATTACGCTTACTCTCTGATAAGGAAAATCATGAAAAAGCTCATTTTATTCGCCCTGCTCAGTTTATTTCCTCTTTCTTCCTTAGCCTCAACACAATGGCAAGAAACAGAAATGAAAGCCCGTGGCCAAACCGTCTACTTTCATGCATGGGGAGGCAGCCAGCAGATCAATAACTACCTTCGCTGGACTGGCGAGCAATTAAAACGCCGTTACGGCGTCGAGTTTAAGCACGTTAAGGTAACAGACATTGCGGAAACCACCGCGCGGCTACTCGCCGAAAAAACCGCCGGCAAAAATAGTGGTGGCAGCGTTGATATGGTTTGGATCAATGGTGAAAACTTTAAATCGATGAAAAATCACGATTTACTCTTCGGGCCATTTACCCACACCTTACCTAGTTGGCAATACGTGAACACCTCACTGCCTGTAGATAGCGACTTTTCAGAACCGACCCTTGGCCTAGAAGCGCCGTGGGGCGTTGGCCAATTGGTTTTCATTCATGATCAAAAGCGCTTAAACAATCCACCGGTTAACTTTACTGAACTACTTAACTACAGTCAGGCGTTTCCTGGCCGTATTAGCTACCCTAAACCGCCAGCCTTTCATGGCACCAGCTTTTTAAAAGCGCTATTAATTGAACTGACCCATAATGACGCCAGCTTAATGAAGCCTGTCGATAACGCCAGTTTTGCCATCATCACTCGTCCGTTGTGGGATTACCTCGATAAACTGCACCCCAATGCGTGGCAAAAAGGTAAGCGCTTTCCAGCCAATGGCTCACAGACCGTGCAACTGCTCGACGACGGCCAACTGGATCTAGCCATCACCTTTAATCCCAATGAAGTCTTCTCTGCTCAAGCGGATGGAACGCTGGCACCATCAACCAAAAGTTACGCCATGGAGACAGGAGCACTATCAAATATCCACTTTTTAGCCGTACCTTGGAACGCGACGGCAAAAGAAGGGGCTTTGGTGGCGATTAACTTCTTATTAAGCCCCGAAGCACAATCTCGCAAAGGGGACTTAGCGATCTGGGGCGATCCGTCGGTTTTGCAATCACAGTTTTTAACTGGCTCAGCGAAAAAGACCAAGTTGTTTAAATCTGTCGCCGAGCCCCACCCTAGCTGGCAAGCCGCACTCGAAAAAGAGTGGCTTAAGCGTTACGGCCAGTAAAACGTTCCCATGTTACGCCTGCTGTATTTGGCTGTTGTTATTATCTGCTTAGCACCAACGATTCCTGGGATCGTTGGTATGCTCGCATCTGCTGTTGGGTACTTGCCGCCACTTGGCTTAACTTCCCCCAGCTTAAGTGGCTTTTATGCCTTAGCGAGCTGGAGCGGTGTCGGCCATTCGATTTGGCTGACGGTTTCTACCACCTTACTAAGCGGCTACATTGCCCTACTGGCAACCTTTGCGGTGTTGCAACGCTGCTGGCACTCTCGCCTTTGGCAACGTATTGAAGCAAGCTTAGCGCCCTTGCTTGCCTTGCCCCATGTCGCTTTCGCCATTGGCTTTGCTTTCCTCTTTTCGCCAACCGGAATGATAACCCGCGTAGCACAAACCGGCTTAGATGCGCTATCTATTGCCAGTGATGGCAACTGGGATATCTCGCTAGTGCAACATCAATCTGGTCTGGGTTTGATCGCGGTGCTCGCCCTCAAAGAAATGACCTTTTTTTTGTTGATGAGCATTCCGGTACTTAACCAGTTGCGCCTTGTTCAGGTTTGCCAGGTTGCGCATAGTTTGGGCTATAGCAACAGCCAACTGTGGTGGAAGTGCGTATTCCCTCAGTGGCTAAGTAAAATGCGCTTCCCGATTTTTGCGGTGATCGCTTACAGTGCATCGGTGGTCGATGTGGCGCTTATTGTTGGGCCGAGCAACCCTCCGACTTTTGCCGTTTTGGTTTGGCAATGGTTTAACGACCCCGATTTAAGTTTATTATCTCGCGCCGGGGCTGGCGCCACGGTGTTGTTTGCTTTATGCAGTGTGATGCTTTCTTTTGCTCGCGCCTTAGAATGGCTAGTGGTAAAACGCTGGCGCTCATGGCAATACGCTGGGCGTTACGGTGTCACCCTTCCCGGTAAAACACTGTTTGCCACTTTGAGTATGATTGCCCTGCTTTGTTTGCCTATTATGCTTTTTTGGAGCTTTGCCCAGCGCTGGCGTTTCCCAGATCTTCTGCCTAGCCAATGGAGCGGTCGATTTTGGCAAAATGAAGGGCTCAATATATTACCGACCATCAGCGACAGTATTACTATCGCTGTTATCTCGGCGTCTATTGCCCTGCTCCTTGCCCTTATTGCTCATGAATATCGGCTAAAGCGCCCGGCTCAGGTTCCCAATTTCTTAATTGCCATTCCGCTGTTGGTTCCCCAAGTCTCGCTGCTGTTTGGTATACAAGTTGCCAGCTTACTCTTGGGCTCCGAACACTACTATTTTTGGGTCTGTTGGGCGCATGTTTTCTTCGCTTTCCCTTATGTATTCTTAACCTTAGACGGGCCATGGCGAAGCTACGACAAACGCTATTCGCAATCCGCTCTTAGCTTAGGTAAAACGCCACTGCACACCTGGTGGAAAATAAAGGCACCTATTGTGTTTCCTGCCATTGTCTATGGTTGGACAATCGGAGTCAGCGTGAGCCTTGCCCAATACTTACCGACTTTGGTGCTTGGCGCAGGTAGGATTGCCACCGTAACCACAGAAGCGGTCGCGCTATCTAGTGGCTTTGACCGTCGGATCACCGCGATTTATGCTCTATGGCAAGCGCTACTCCCTTTTGTATTTTTCTTTTTTGCTTATGTACTTAAGCAGCATCAAAAACGCCGCTCTGAGCGGCCTCGTAAAGTAAGGACCCCGTTAACAGATGACGCTAGTGGTAGAAAACCTCACCATCTATAACCGTGAAAAAGTCGCGCTGTTTGAGCCTTTAAGTTTTAGCGTTTCAAATGGTGAAACGTTAAGTCTTATGGGGCCAAGTGGCTGTGGTAAATCCACCCTGCTCAACGCCATCGCCGGGCATTTATATAACGATTTTTCTTTTTCGGGAAGGATAACGCTTGGTAAACGAGACATTAGCCGTATTGATCCGCACCTACGTAAAGTGGGCATTCTATTTCAGGAAGACTTGCTGTTTCCTCATTTGAACGTTTGGGAAAACCTTGCTTTCGCCTTGCCCAATCACATAAAGGGCCAGCAAAGAGAGTTGGAGTCTATGCAAGCGCTGGAGAACATCGGCCTTTGCGCGCTTGCTGATTCACTGCCTAACCAGATCTCTGGTGGGCAGCGAGCAAGAGTGAGTTTAACCCGCATGTTGCTGGCAAAACCTGAAGTGGCACTGCTCGACGAACCTTTTAGTAAACTGGATAAGTCGCTGCGCGGCCAATTTCGAGATTGGGTGTTTGAGCAATTAACCCAAGCCGATATTCCAGCGGTAATGGTGACCCATGATGAATCGGATGTGCCTGCTAACAGCTCGTGTTTAACTTGGCCTTGGCGCACCAACGGAGGCAGTAGTGTTAGATAAGTTTTCTATTCGATTGATCCGCTCGCCCCTCGCCCTTGGGGCAAAATGGCTCGATGGCCACGGCGTCACCGCCAATCAGGTTAGTGTCGCGGGGTTTGCTGTCGGCTGTTTAGCCTTCCCTGCTCTGCTCTTCCAGCACTATTTGCTTGCACTGTTTTTTATTGCCATCAATCGCATCGCCGACGGGCTTGATGGCGCCGTCGCGAGGCGCCACGGCCTTACCGACTCGGGCGGCTTTTTAGACATTAGCTTAGACTTTTTGTTTTATTCATTGGTGCCATTTGGCTTTGTCGTCGCCGACCCAAGCCATAATGCCATCGCCGGCGCTTTTTTGATTTTCGCTTTTATTGGCACCGGAAGCAGCTTTTTGGCTTTTGCGGTAATGGCGGGTAAACACCAGATCGAAAATCCGGTGTATCGAAATAAGTCTCTCTATTACATGAGTGGCATTACCGAAGGCACCGAGACCATCGCCTGCTTTGTGGTAATGTGCTTAGTACCACAGCACTTCGCGACCATCGCCTATGTGTTTGGCGCGCTTTGCTGGGTAACGACCTTTACTCGCATTTGGTCTGGTTTTCATACCTTACAAGCGATAGAAAAAAAGCACCAGTAACGGTGCTTTTCAGTTATTTATTGCTAAGGAAGTGTATTAACTAAATACCAACGCCTTGAGCGCTGAGTCTTGATCTTTGTCTTTAAACTCAGGCGGATTTTCCAATCGATATTGGAAGCTCAGCGCTGGCGCCTCTTGCTGCATCGACTCAATCAAAAAGGCAGGCGTGACACTTGGCGCGTTAACACAAGCCAGCACTTCGCCTTCTGGTTCGAGCAAGTCTGGCAAACGACGTAAGATTTTGGCGTAATCTTTGGTTAACGCAAAACTGCCTTTTTGGAACGAAGGCGGATCGATAACAATTAAGTCGTACGGGCCGTATTTTTTGATCTTTCCCCACGATTTAAAAATATCGTGGCCTAAAAATGCCACTTGATTGGCGTTGTGGTCGTTTAATTTGTGGTTTTCTCGGCCTCGGCTAAGCGCGCCTTTTGCCATATCAACATTCACGACTTGATCGGCGCCGCCCGCAATCGCCGCCACAGAAAAGCCACAGGTGTAAGCGAACAAGTTAAGCACTTTTTTATGCTTCGCGTGCTCACCGACCCACTCTCGGCCCAAGCGCATATCTAAAAACAGGCCAAAGTTTTGGTTTTTCCCAAGCTCCAGCTGATACTTTAAGCCATTCTCTTCAACCACAGGCTTAAGCTCTGGCTCACCTAGTAGCACTTCAAACGGCGCACCGTCTTGATAGCGGTGCTGAAGTAATATCGCTGTGCCTTGCTTTTGTTGCCAAGCGTCAGAGCCCGCAAAATGATGCAAGCCCGCTGTTAGTGCCGACAAAAACTCTTCATCAACGGGCTTAAATAGATTCACCACCAACTGACCTTGCAGCCAATCAACGGTCAACTGCTCTAAACCTTGGTAACACTGGCCTCGGCCGTGAAATAAACGACGAAGCTCATTAGGTGCCTCGGTAAGGGCTTCTTCTAATAGAGGCCATAATTGCGCTAAAGCGTCTTTATTCATGAATTCACTCATTTAATTGCGGGCCAAGTTAATTGCCATGGAGTTTGCCACTGAGATAGGCAATTTTGCAGTGCTTCGCTTGACCACTTTTGACCAAGATGGGGGAAGTCGCTTGGGTTACACACCCACTCGAACGTCTCACCTTGATACTCAAACCGCAGCGCATAGGCGTGTAAATAACCTCGGTCTGCTTGGCTGCCTGCGTTATAGATATCGTCTCCGACAATGGCAGAACCAACCGACTTTAGCGCCACTCGAATTTGGTGGGTTTTACCGGTATGCGGTTTGCACAGGAAAACCCGCTCGCCACTTTCTCCTGCTGCGGAAAAAAACTGGGTAATGGCAGGGTTTTGTTTTGAAGCGATGAGTTTCCAACTGGCACGGCGTGAACGCTCCATGTCGCCACTCACCAGCCCTTGTTTTTTCTTCGGCTTTTTAGCGCCTATCGCTAAGTAGAACTTGCTGATCTGACGCTGTGCGAATAACTGCGACAATTCGCTCGCGGCGGCGGCATGACGACCAATAAGCATGAGGCCAGAGGTCATTTTGTCTAAGCGATGCACCAGATACAGTTTGTCATCACCGGTCACTTTCGCAATTTCCACCAATAACGAAGTATCACCGTCATCTTTGTGGACACTCACACCAGGGTGTTTATTGATGATTAAGAAATCAGAATGGGTAAACAGTATATCGAACATGCGAAAGCTCCTTTGCAGGCGCTAGAGTATAGCGAGATTACGCAAAGATGCTAGACCATCACGACTAGCTTTTATCAATCAGTTGATCGGCGACCACTTCACCCTTTTCAATGGTGATGCGGCGTTCATGAGAATAGATGACGATATCGGCTTCAATATTCATGTCGAGTAACTCGCCACACTGAACCACTAATTCGCCACTAAACCAATCTGCTACGATTGGTTTTCCTTCAACTAGCTTATAGCGCCCATCAATATTGTTTAAATATAACTGGCCTTGCTTTATTTCCCATGTGCCAAGGTACTCTCGCCAACAAGCCGTCGACAATAAGAGCCCATCGGTATCTTCAAACTCGTCTCGCCCAACCGTGCTCACTTGAGCGCCGTCTTTGGGGAAAAACGGGCACTCTTCTAAGTCATACTCTTGTTGTTGGTAGATGAGTTTTTCGCTGATTTGGTTGGTCATGATGGTGCGCTCCGTGCACGAATAACAGATCTAATATAATAGACAAGCTAACACTGAAATGATGGGACTACATATTTTCGTTACGCTCGGTAACGCACTCGTACGACGCCATTTCAAACTCTCGGCAAATCCAAGGGCGATTTTCGTAGATGCTGCACATTAACGTTTCGCGATCTAACGCCGCGCACCAACCATCGTCCAACCGCTGCATGGTTTCACTGCCCCACTCATCAACAGCGATGTACTCATCGGGCACTCCGGTGTCGGTGATGATCATGACCTCTAAACGGCAACAACAAGCCTGACAATTAGCACAGGTAACAACAGGCTCGGATATATTCTTTACTTCAATGGTCATAAATAGCTACGGTGAACTCAATTGGCGTATAGTAATCGAAAAGCCACACATTAAACACCATTGTGAAAATTATCGAACAAATAAGCGCTATGGCGATCGTTATCTAACCTCGAAATACAACAAAAGGAGGCGATGCCTCCTTTTAGGTTATTGATTAACTCGATTAATGAAATACGCGACTACTAAAATGCATGTGTCGGCTGTGCTTCATTAACTCACTGAACGCTTCTTTGTCTAACTTAATTAGGGTTTCATGATCGCCCGCTTCAAGATAAACATAATCTAAGCTACTCAATACCGTATCGCACACCATCGCCATATGGTACGCCTCACCAACCGGTGGTACTGCACCATTTTCACAGTCGGTGAACATATGGTAAACCTCACGCTCTTTTACCAACCGGAAACTT
>Ga0209379_10001039_pt1 | contig 19351 bp, 5 predicted proteins | sample tdDd001_FD_187124 | JGI IMG/M metagenome (GOLD analysis project Ga0209379, IMG submission 187124) | Marine sediment microbial communities from the Atlantic coast under amendment with organic carbon and nitrate - tdDd00.1 (SPAdes)... | ecosystem: Environmental > Aquatic > Marine > Coastal >...
AAAGAGGGTATGCAGGAAAGTCAGCTCTTCTCCAACTTAAGCGTATGGCTACAGAAGTAAAAAGTACGCTTAGCCAACTCGATCGACAATCATTAACGGTGCAAAAGCGATTAGATGAGAATCAAGCGAGAATCGAAGAACTGCGCTTGGAGCGTCTCAATGAAATTGTTGCAGAACTAAGAGAAACCCAAAAAGATATTGTTACTGTGCGCGAAGAACTGCGTCTAGCAAAGGATACGTTAGATCGAACAAATATAGCGGCACCAATATCGGGTAGAGTTGTAAACATGCAGGTGTTTACCGAAAAAGGCGTTATAAACTCAGGTGATACGTTGCTCGAACTTGTACCTCTCGATGATGAATTGTTGGTTGAAGCTCAAGTTAACCCTGAAGATATTGACTTAGTAAGTACAGGACAATCTGCACATGTTCGTCTAACCGCACTTAATGCCAGAACATTGGCTCCTTTAAATGGGACCGTTCTTACCGTTTCAGCAGATAAGCTGACCAATCAACAGGAGCAAGATTACTATTTAGCTAGAATTGCTTTGAACCAAGAGGACGTGGAAAGCTACAAGCTAACATCTGGGATGAATGCGGAGGTACTCATTTTATCTGAACCAAGGACACCGTTAAGCTATCTTCTAAAACCATTAACAGAGAGTATGAATCGTGCGTTCCGAGAAGACTGATGGATAGGTCCTATTTGAAATCTCGTCATAGCGCTCACCCAAATAAATAATCCATTACGTCAGTCACATTTTGTGGTGTTGTGATGTGTTTTGATGCGTTTTTATTTTTTGTGAGGTGGTGTAAAGATGAGAACCGAGAAAGAAAAAATGCTGGCAGGTGAGCCATACGATGCTTGGGATAAAGAGCTATATCAAGCGCGAATTGAATGCCGAAAAGTGCTACAAAAGCTAAATAATAGCATTCCTGATACAGACGAGTGGCGCGGTGCAATTGATGAATTGATCCCCGATTCAGAAGGTGCGTACCTAGAGCCACCATTTCGATGCGATTACGGCTCAAACATTAAGCTGGGTAAAAACTTCTATGCAAATTTCAACTGCGTTGTATTAGACGTAGCGGAAGTGCATATAGGCGATAACGTTTTGTTCGCTCCGAATGTGCAAATCTATACGGCAGGTCACCCACTCGATGTTAAAGGACGAGTCGAAGAAGGCGTAGAATTCGGAACTCCGATTACAATTGGAGACAACGTATGGTTAGGGGGAAGCGTGATTGTTTGCCCGGGCGTGACTATAGGTGAAAACTCGGTGATTGGTGCAGGCAGTGTGGTTACGAAAGATGTTCCACCTAACGTAGTAGCAGCGGGTAATCCCTGCAAAGTGATTCGCCCAATAGACTAGATAATCGAAAGCCGACATATCGTCGGCTTTTTCTTATATATAGTTAGAAAAGCAATGACCAAGCTGTGCTTTTGCTATCCATTGTCATTACCAAACCTTAAAATAATTTCTGCAAAAAATAGATTCAGAGGGTTATGTATGTACCAAAATAAAGTTGTGGTCATAACTGGGGGGAGTCAGGGGATTGGTCAATACCTGACCCAAGCTTACCTTGATTTGCAAGCTAAAGTTATTGTGTTCGATATTGCACCAAACAAAAATCCAGAAGCAGAGTTTTATCAAGTAGATTTGGGGCAAACCGATCAAATAGAACAAGCCTTTGACAAGATACAAACCCTGTACAGCAAGGTAGATATTCTGATAAACAATGGTGCGGTTGCTAACTTCAATAAGCCTCTTCAAGAACTTACTTTTGAAGAGTTCTCTCGTGTTATTGATGTAAACCTCAAAGGCTCTTTTGCTTGTTCTCGCCGATTTATAGGATTGAACAATCATCAGCCTTATGGACGCATCATAAATATTGCGTCTACTCGTTGGAATCAGAACGAATCTGGATGGGATGCTTATGGAGCCTCAAAAGGTGGTGTGGTATCGATGACCCAGTCTATGGCCATTTCCTTGTCAGATACGCCTATTACAGTTAATGCCATCAGCCCAGGATGGATTCAAGTTGAAGGATATGAAAAGCTGAACCGTCTAGATCACGAGCAACATCCTTCAGGCCGAGTTGGGAAAGCGCAAGATATCGTTAATGCATGCTTATTTCTAACTCATCCCGAAAACGATTTTATTAACGGCCATAACTTAGTCGTTGACGGAGGGATGAGTAAGAAAATGATCTATCAAGATAGTTCATTGAGTCAGTAATTTTCCTTCTAACGATCCATCCTATTGGAAGGTATTGCCCTAGTATCTTCCTCTGCTAATTATCCCGAGCGCTTTCACGGGTATCAAAATATTTCTTTAGAAATCGATGAATAAAAATCGACCAGCTTCCACAACAATTTTCACTCAAAAGGAAATTAGCAAAAGTTTGGCGTACTTCTCTGTCACGTTAATTAGCTTGAGTGAGAGTATGAATCATTTTTATCTGATAAAAATATTAGTTATGACCGCTGGAGGTGGAATTGTGATATTGCCCATAAAAATGTTTCGTCATATTCATATTTTTAAGTAACACGCTGATTTAATAGAATATATGAACTAAGTTTGACAATGGGTTTTGTCAGTTAAAGCTAGGAATGGCAATGAAATGGAACTGTTTGCTTGTCGTGAGAGTAGTTCGCTTCGGACAACTACATGCTCATGTTATCAGGTTTAAACCTTTGAGAAGTGAAATACTTCTACGTCGCTTGTATCTGTCGTGAAGCTGACAGTTGAAGAGTTTTGACTAGCACAAAGTAAAAAATGACACAGAGGTGACAATGTATAGTTTTTATGTGTCAGCATCTTGGCGCCAATTTGTTGACGTGTAAGTTGACTATTATTGTCAGTTCCATACATGAATGATTAATATTATATAAGTCGGAAAGTATTGTGCCAATTATTCAACGTTATCTCACATTGTTCTTGCTGATGGTATTAGCCTCAGCGCAAGCGATGGCTGCAGGTGAAATCGAAATATCTTTTAATCCTATCTCAGGTGGCTACTACGAAAATGGTGAAGTGATCTCTTACTCCATTGAAGTGAGAAATACTACCCTTAGTACTATCAGCAATGTTTCAGTGAGTAACGCCATTTGGTCTGTCATGTCAGGCTCAAACAAAGCATTCAGTAGTTTGACTATCTCTAATTCGCATACCTTAGGATCCAGCCCTGGCTCATACTTATCAAGTGACAGTAACCTTGATGTTACTGGCGCTAACTTGCTTCCTTTAGGGCGCATTACCTACCAAATTGAGGCAAAAGTAGCTGATGATGCTGCTCAGAGTATAGTATTGGGGAATACAGAAGTAAGAGGCACGGTGTCTGGAGTAGAAGCTACTTTTACGAATTCTGACACTATTACTTTTACCCCAACTGAATACAAGTACGCTCTTGATGCTTTTGTGAATCCGGAAGAATATGAAGTAGGTAATCGCCTTATCTATAAATTAACGGCGACCAACAACGGAATTTTCGCGGTTAAAGGCTTAGATATTGAACAAGAATTTGCATCGCTAACCGGTCAAACACAAAGTGGCACGACGGGCAGTGTATTTGATAGCGTGTCGATAAGTGCTGTTGCTTCATCTGGCAGTGATGCGGGTACATTCTCTACCTCTAGAGATTTATCTGTTCAAGATGCTGAAATATCGGTAGGCGGTTACATTACCTACACCATCGAAGCAAAGGTTGCTGGTGATCTTGTCTCTGACATTATTACCCGAGCAACATCGTCGACACGCACAGGAAATGTCGATAGTGATGAGCTGACGACTCCCCCAGCCACCCCCAACATTGTCCTTGAGCATACCTTGCAATCGACTTCTCCTTATCTGATTAATGGTGAAGTTGATTTACGTCTTAATGTCACTAACAACGGTGGTTCAATTGCTCATGATTATCATGTAAAGCAAAACATTGAAGATATTATCAGTCGTAATGGGTTAGCAAACAACCTGGCACCTTCGTACAACCATACCGATGTTGATGGTAATCCATTTGCGTCTTGGAACATTAGCGTTGTAAGCATAGGTAGTAACTCCAACTCCACTTATCAAGGTAGTGTGCAAACGGACGTTGACTTTGATGACACAGTGTCGCTGTATCCTGGTGAATCAATTGAGTATGAAATCCAAGCAAAACTAACGCCGATTACAATTGGAACATTACAAGGTTTTATTGCTTCAGTAACGGATGAAGCAGGTGTGTTGGTTGAAAGCTCACGAATCACAGCCACAGTAGATGCAGAGAAAGTACTAAACGTAACAGATTCTGATATTTCGATAACTAAAACGACCTCTGCATCAGAATATGTTCCTGGAGGTGAGATTGAGTATGAAATTACCGTTTCGAATAACTCGTCAAAGTACTTTGCGAACAATCTACTGGTGCAAGATAACCTTACTTGTGTAATAACTGAACAAGCTGGCGGTGTTGGTGACGGACAGGCATTTGAACAGTGGAAGGTCGACGTGATCTCAGGAGAGGACTCCGTAGGTTCTGACCCTGGGTCATTTAGTTATAGCTCTTGGACATCTAGCCCTATCTCGTTAACTCCGGATATTGCCCCGGGTAAAACAGTTAAATATAGACTCACAGCAAAAGCGAGTGAAACCAGTACAGGCCTTATCCTAGACAACAGTACAAGTTGTGCCAACGATAACGTGACTGAGGAAGGTTCGGGCGTTCAAACCCCTGATGACAATTTGCGTGCAAGTAAAGATGTTGATAGCCGCTTCTATTCGTCAGGTCAGACACTTACTTATACTATTACAGTAACAAATGATGGTGACGGATTTGCCAATCAAGTTCAGGTTTTAGATGATCTTAATTCGGTCAAAACAGCAGATATCAACGGAAGTCAGGTCAACGCGTATTCGAGTTGGATTATTACAGCGAAGGCTTTCAAAGAAGATGGCACGGCAGCAACCTCTTCTGATACTGGTATCTCCGGAGAAGTAAGATATCCAGACAATCTAAATGTATTAGCAACGCTTCAGCCGCATTCTTACATTGAGTACACCATCGTTGCAGATACTAACCCTATTGCCAACGGTCATGTATCTAATGAGGTGACTGTTAACGGCTCTGTGTACGCTGATAGAGGCTCAGACCCCCGTGACTTTGTCATAGAGGTAAATAAGCGTGTCAAAACGAATACAGACTCTGGCTTTCATGGTGACCAAACTGCATATTCTAAGCTAGATTCTGAAGTGACATTCCAAATCAGTCTTAAGAATGCAAAGGAAAATGGTTACGCTACCAATGTAGCAGTAAAAGATACGCTATCTACAATAGTTGCAGAGGTTTTGGAGCCAGATAGTAAAACGAAACCCGTGTTTAGTTCTTGGACAATCAATGCCGAAATCATTTCTGATGATCCAAATTTAGATGGTAATCCAGCTTATACAGATGTGGGCACCTTTGCTGATAACTCTGACTTAAACACTACGGCACAGCTCCCTCCGAACGTTGAGATTGTGTATACCATTGTGGCACAAATTGACCGTTCAGATGAAAACGAGATCCTTTATAGCCGATTCACTAACGTAGCTGAAATCACAACCCCAGACTCAGGTATTCAGTCATCGGCTTCTGATAGTGTCGTTGTTTACCCTCATGACCCTAAAGTTATTGTCGCAAAAACAACGCCCGATGATGAATTTGTTCCAGGTAGTTGGGTTAGCTTTGTTGTAACTATTGTTAATACTGGTTCGGGCTATGCGAATGAAGTTCGGGTAACCGATGATATCCTTGGCTTAGATGCATTTTCTGAATGGACTATTGAAGCTTCCACTGATTCAAATAATTTACCCTTTAAAACAGGTAGTTATGCTGGAGAGAAAGCCTCATTCCCAGACAATGGCAATATCAATAGTCGTATTGATATTGACCCCAAAATAAACGGTGTTGAAGGTCGTGTTGTCTATACCATCCACGGGAAGGTCAAAGATGATTATGCTGAAGATGAGATTTCAAATACAGCAGAAATATACGATCCGTCGACCAATCTAACCCAATCTTCTTCTGCTGAAATTGGAACCACTGCCGAAGATTCACTGAACGTGTCTATTTTAAAAACGGCGGATAAAGTTCGGTTTATTCCTGGCGAAGAAGTGACTTATGAAATTCGTGTTTTGAACAATGGTGCGAATCCAGAAGTTGGTCTAAAAGTCGTTGATCTATTGAATAGTATCCGTTCAGTTCTCGCTAATGATAAAGATAATCAGTTTGAAGATTTTGCGAATCAAAAACCATTTAAATACTGGCAATTTGATTACGATGACGGAGCAGGCTTTCAGCCTATAACTAATGAAGACTTTGTTTATCCGCCTGGTGATGCATCGAACACGATGACGCTTGCAGCTGGTGAGTTACGCACTTTTCGAATTAGGGCTCTGGTTAAAGACAATGTAGTGGGTTCTCAAGACTCGATGGGAAACCTGAACAACAAAATAGAAAATGATGCGTACGTGTACAGGGATTTTGGTTCGGTAACCGAAGAATCCCACTTATCTCATCATGAGATGGAGCGAGCAAATAACGGTAGTGATGTCGTTAGAAAGCTACTTGTAAATGGCGTTGAATCTAGCTTTTATTCACCTGGTGACACGCTTACCTACCAAGTAACCGTGCTTTCTAAAACGGGCTATGTGAATAACCATGGCGTGAATGAAAATATAACAGGTGTGACGACTCAACTTCTTGATGGCAGCACAGCTACGCCTTTTTCTGCTGGCTTTAGTGTGGGCGTGAGTAAAGACGACGCTAACGGTGGTAATGGTACAACAGATGGCAAGTTGGATGGTACGGTTGCAGACAACCAAAACATCTCCACAACAATAGACGTTGCTGGTGGAGATTCGGTTACTTATCAAGTCGAGGGTACGGTACGTAATGATGCCGTTGGCACGATCACGATAGGTGGCATCACTGTCATCCCAAATAGTTACCATTTAGTATTTAGTAAAACTGTCGATCAAGCTAGCTACGAGCCAGGTCAACAGCTTGTCTATCGTTTAACCATTGAGAATGATGGTAAAGGCAACGCGTACAACATTCCGGTAATAGACCGACTCTCTAAGGTTGAAGTTAGCCTCGTAGATGGGGCGATTGAAAAAGCCTTTAATACTGGTTGGTCGGTTGTCCCAAGAGTTGTTAGTGGAAGTTCAGAAGCGATCTTAGACTTGGACGGAAAAATTGCAGATGATGTTGATATCGAAACTCACGCTTCAATTCCCACGGGCACTAAGGTCGAATATGTCGTTACAGCTAAAGTGAATGATAAGGCGGTTGGTGACATCCTCAACTTACTAAGCGTTGATGGTGATACTGTTAGTGCAGAAACGAAATCGTCGGCGGAGAAATATGACTTCCATAAGCACGTCACTCGAATTCTTGATACCGATAGCACTACAGAGTTAAGCGGCGGTTACACTCCAGGTGGATACATCGAATACGAAGTTTCACTAAAGAACTTGAATAATGTTCATATCAACGACATGCCAATTAAAGATGAAATCAGCAAGATTCAGACGCAATATTTCGGTGGAGGAAATGGCAAGGCATTCGACTCATGGACGATTACTACGAGCGCTGACTCTAGTGGTATCAGTGACGCGGGAACAACAAGCAACAATAGTGATATCAATACCAAGTTTAGCTTAGCTGCCAATAGTTTTGCTACGGGTGGTTCTTTCGTTACTTACACGATAAAAGCTAAGATCAGTGAACAAGCTGTAGGGCAAATTCTCAATGTGGCGGTTGTTGATAATAGCCATAACTTACCATCTGAACCGGTAAACATGTTGCCTGCCAAGATTTCGAAAACGCATAAAGCATACACAGATGCGACGTTATCTACTCACAAAACAACATACAATCATCGCGTTGATGATGAGACAATTGTTTACCACTTACGTATTGAGAACAACGGTAAGGGGTTAGAATATAATAAGTCTCTTCAAGAGCTATTCTCAAAAGTAAAAGTACGAGTGGCTCAGAGTGCCGCGGGTGAAGCAGATTCACAGACACTTCATGCGTTTGAGCAATATGGTTGGACTGTGACTGCTACAACATCGGGTGAAGCAACCACAAGCATTGGTGGCTATACGGGCGGTAACAACGTCGATATCGACATCTCAACTCTTTCGATTGCTCCGGGAGGTTGGATTGATTTTGTGATGGAATCACAAATTCGCCAAGATGCGCTAGACCAAATCGTTTCTATACCTAAATACAACGGTAGTAACTTCAGTTCAGCGAAAGTAACCCCTGAAGGCAGTAATCTCTTGGTAAACAAGGAAATTGTATCCATTGCCGGTAAGCCTTATGTTGCTGGTGATACCTACAAGCCTGAAGATGAAGTGGTTTACAAGTTTACTGTCACCAACACAGAGCCTGTGTGGCGTGACCAAACCATTATCCAAGACATTATTTCTAATGTTCGCGTAGAGGTCATCGGTGGTACAACGAAGTCGGCATTCTCAGAAACTGAGATCTCTCATTCATTTCTTTCGGCAGGCACTTCCGGTACGCAAGATACCTATATCGGTCCGTATGACGCTACGGATGATTTAGATCTATTGGTAGATATTGCTCCAGAAGAAGTCATCGAGTTTATCGTCAAAGGTAAAGTTCGTTCGGATGCCGTTGGTGATATCGATGGCAATATCGGTAAAGCAGGAAATCACAGCGATACAACAGAGGTGATTCCGCCTATTGAGCCGATCCTGTCTTTTAATAAGAACGTTTTTAATACAACATCAGACTCAAACACCTGCACTTTTCCTTCATCTGATGGTGTTGGATGTCATTACAACCCAAGTGGCCAAGTTCAATATCGAATTGCTGTAAAAAACGAAGGTGAGAGTATTGCAAATGATGTGGCGATTGTAGATAAATTAAATGAAATCTACACTGAAGCTGCTACACCTACGAGAGCATTTTCTGATTATAGTACTTCTATAGTAGTAGCTCCTGATGCATCTCGTTTCTCAATTTCTGGGCAATATGAGGGTAACGTTCCGCTTGATGCGACGTTTGACTTGATGCCTGGTGATGAAGTTGTTTTTGAATTGAATGGTACGGTCGCCATCGATGCCTTAGATGATATCGTCAACGTGGCAACGATTAATGGGGTAAACAGCAACAAAGTGACACTGGTGCAAGGTGATGCTGAAATTCTTGCTCAAAAAACCACAAGCACGCCAACGTATACGCCCGGTTCAACGATTAAGTACGAGATATTGGTCCGCAATGAAACGGACAGTAATCAGAATGTCCAGATAGAAGATAGTATTGGAAACTTCTTAGTTGAGACGGCAGATGGGGCTTTATTGCCTGCACTAACCTCGTGGCAGGTTCAAGCTGATATTTTAAGTGATGGCAATGGCCAAACTAAGATCGACGAACTTAAAGCGCTAGAAGGTTTACCGAACCCCAATATTAACAATCAAATCGAATTGGGAGCGAAAAGTGCGTCGGGTGATGTCTATTCACTGGTTCGTATTCAAATCGAGGGCGTTGTTCGAGATGATGCAATTGGCAAGTTTACTAACAGCGTAAGCATCAACTCAAAGACTTATAACTTACGTGAACAGTTTATTTACCCTGAGCCGAGTAGCTTGAGTGTTACTAAAGTTACCTCAACGACTCCGGCGATATATCGTCCAGGAGATACAATCGGCTTTGATATTGAGGTAAAAAACACAGGTGCAGGTTATGCGACGAATGTGCAGATATCTGATTTGTGGAAAGACATTCGTGCAGAGAAAGCAGGAGTAGCATTGCCTGTTCGTGCGTTTGATTCTTGGTCCGCAACATCGATTAGCGTTGAAGGCTCAGAACCCGATCTGACTCAGGCTATTTCTGGCTCAGAAATAACTGGTGATGATGGCTATCAGGTGAGTTACAACATTCATCCAGATCATACTGTTAAGTTACATGTTGAAGGGGTTGTCAAAGATGACCTCGTGGGTGACATCACTAACGTAGTCAAAGTGGGCGATTCTGGTGGCACTCAGACAGCTGAAGCCACTTATGTGGCTGCAACGGCAGACCTTACTGTTGATAAGAGCGTTGATAAGAGTGAATATGAGTCTGGCGACATACTGACATATAGTATCAAGATCGAAAATACGACCGCTAACTGGGCGAACAATGTTGAGATAAAAGATCTAGTTAATGGGATCACCTCGACGGATATTACGGGTGTAACCGTAAAAGCGTTTGAATCGGGAACTATCTTCTTTAGCGCAAAATCTCAAACAGGTGAAACTAAATTCCCAACAGCGACAGGTGAGTTCTTAAATGGGAGTTTAGATATTGCTCCAAGCGATATTGTCATAATTACGGCCGAAGGTGAGCTTAACTCACAAGTTGTAGGTGATGTGACCAACCAAGTTGAAGTCAGTTACAACGGAATAACCCAAACTGCTGAAGCAACCAGTGTCGCGAAAATTCCTGACTTAATCTTTACTAAAGAGCCAATGTTGGACTTCTACAGTCCAAATCAACCGGCGGGCTACATTTTAAAGATTACCAACGAAGGTAATAGTTACGCGAATGATATTAATCTTAAAGATGACATTGAATCTCTTGCCGTTACGACTATAGATGGTTCAACTGATCAAGCCTTCTTGCAATGGGCGGTTCAATATGTCGCAGGTAGTTCGTTAACCACGGTTGATGCTAACTCCTTAGTTATCGATAACAACATTGATTACAATATCGACTTAGCGCCAAACGACACCATTACATTGTATGTGATTGGCTTAGTTAATGCTGAAGCTACTGGCGATATCGTTAACCAAGCAACACTGAACCACAACAGTAAAGACGTGACAGCAACAGCAACACTGAAGCCACGTCCGGGCGATATTGTTCTAGAAAAAACGGCTGATGAGCGATATTACCAGCCGGGCAACTCCTCTACATTCCGTGTGAAAGTGACAAATAATGGTTTAGGTTTTGCAGCCGGAATAAAAGTCGATGATGTTATTACTTCATTAGTGGTCGAAACATCTGGTGGAACGATGGAACAAGCGTTTAGTGACTGGATAATCACAACCACCAAAGGCGATCCGCGAACCAATATCGAAAAGGTTCCAGGGCCAAATGAAGATGTTTCAACGATACTAGATATCGCTCCGAATGATACTGTTGAATTTGCTATTACTGGTACGGTGAATAGCCGTGCTGTGGCGAATATTGTAAATACCGCTACGGCGGAATTTGACGGTGCAGTTATTGAGGCGACAGCAATACTAGAAACATTGCCAGAGGAAGTGTGGATTGAGAAAACGGCGGAATCGCCATTCTATATTCCAGGTGAAGAAGCGGTGTTCCATGTTCGTGTTTACAACGGTACCGATGGATTTGATGATGATATTAAATTAGAAGATATTCTGTCGAGCATCAAAGCGACCAACATCCACGGTGTAAACGAGCGAGCATTTGCAAGTTGGACGATTGAAACGACTAAGAGCGATAGTCGTACCACCATCACTCCAATACCGCTTGATAATCAAGATATTCAGTCGGTAATTGATATTGCGCCTCATGATATTGTTGAGTTCACGATCACAGTGAAAACTAACCCGTTAGCTGCCAGTGACATTACTAACACGGCGATAGCAGACTTGAACGGAACGGTGAAAGAATCCAGCGCCACTATTCAACCTCAATCTCAAGGCATTTCTATAGAGAAGACGGCAGACACTGAATATTACGTGCCGGGTACAGAAGCAACGTTTCGTGTCAAAGTGAAGAACGAAGGTACTGTCCCTGCAGTCGGTGTTGAAGTGAGAGATGCCATCAGTGAACTTGAAGTTACGCGCCTTGATGGTCAGCAAGTCAAAGCCTTTGATTCTTGGCGCATCGACGTCAACAATAGTAACCCAGAAACTGAAATTACTAATGTTCCGGGAGTAAACTCGGATATTGATTCAATACTGACAATTGCCGCAAATGATACTGTGGAGTTTGTTATTACTGGTGTTGTTAATGAGTATGCAATAGGGGAGATTGAAAATACTGCTAATGCAACATTCCGCGGTCAGACTCAAGACTCAACTGCCATTTTATTAGCTTTACCTGAGTCGGTGAAACTTGAGAAAAGCGTGGACGATGAGTATTACCGTCCAGGTGAAGATGTTACTTATCGTGTAGTGTTGAGCAATGAATCCGGTTCATTTACAGAAGAGATTGTCATCAAAGACCTGGTTTCTGAGCTGAAGGTGAACACTATTCACGGGACTGAAGTTCAAGCATTTACTAGTTGGAGCATCACCAGTTCTTACAGTGACGACCGCACTATCGTTCTTCCAAAAATTCAAGGTGACAACGTAGATGTAAATAGTCGTGTTGTAATTGCTCCAAACGATCAATTGGAAATTGAGATTACTGGTGTAGTGAATGCCGATGCTATGGGGGAGATCACCAACTACGCATACGCTTATGACAAGGATCAAAGCCATACACTTGCTGAAGACTCTGCGACCATCAAACCTCTGCCGATTATTTTATCCGTAACAAAAATCGCAGATAAAGAGGTATACACCAACGAAGACGATGAAGTTACATTCACCATGACAGCAACCAACCGGGGTTCTTCTGATGCTGAAAACGTGAACTTCTTAGATGAAATCAACAAGTTGATTGGTAGCAACGGTAATCCATTATTTTCTTCGTGGAAAGCAACAATTACTGAGCTTAAATCTGGTGTTGTGATTTCTATCGAGTCTGATCGTAATGTCGATTCCAACCACATAGTGAAAGCCTACCAAGGCAACGTGTACGAAATTGTGGTCACAGGTGAAATTAACCAAGGCATTGATGATAGTTTCACAAATGTTTTCACGGCAACAGCATCAACTGGAGAGTCAGCATCGGCCAGCGTTACCATCCAAGTGAGCAAGCAAGCTTATAATGAAGGCATGTTGAACGTGACCAAGGTGGTTAGCAAGTCTGAAGCAAGTGTTGGTGAAGTGGTGGAATATGAGGTGGTTATCACTAACGCTAACGACAATTCATTTACGGGGGTACGTCTCGTAGACCGTTACCCGGCAGGTTTTGCTTACATTCCAGACTCTACCGAGATGGTGAATAGTGGACCAGATGGCGTATTTGATACTTCAGATGATATTCAAATTACGGTAGAGCCTACCAAGGCTAATCAACTGTTCTTCGACGTTGGTGACATGAATATTTACGGTAAAGGCGATTCTAAAACCGCTGACTCTGTGCGTATTCGCTACCTAATGCGTGTGAGTGTTGGGGCGACCTTTGGCGTTTATACCAACACCGCATGGGCAGAAGCGCCACCGGCTGAGAGCTTCTCTGCACAAAACGTCGTGACTAATTACGTTGTGAAATCGAATCTAGCCAGTGCGACGGTCGAAGTGATGCCAGATAAGGTGTTCGATACCGCTTCGATCATCGGCAAGGTATTTGAAGATCACAATGGTGATGGTTTCCAAGCAGATGCCACGGCAGATGATATTTACATCGATGTTGAGCTTGCTGCTGGTGATTACATTCCGGGTTCCACTTTCATTACTAAAGATGGTGTAGAGACCCAACTCAAAGATGCGAAAGTTAAACGCCAAGGCCAAGATCTTGTGGTGTCTAGTGTTGATAAAGGCTACGAAGTCGATGAGCTGTATGGTCTGTCGCGTAACCGAACGCTTGAGCACAGCAACAAAGTTATATTCCAATTCAATACGCGAACTCGCCAAGGTTTCCCTTTCAAGGTGACCACAGATAACGGCACGCACATCGAGTTCGATAAGCAAGGTAAAGCGGTTACCAAGCACAAAGGAGATAAGAAGAAAGGTCTGTCGGCAGAGAACATCGATGTGGTGAGAAACCTCTACCGAGATGGTGATACGTACTTGTGGGAAATCATCGTAGAGAACAAAGGGCTTTACGAAGATGGTATCCCTGGCGTTCGGCTGTTAACTGTTGAAGGCATCATTATAGAGACAGATCAATATGGTCGATACCACGTTCCAGATCAGTGGGTGTTGAATAAGAAAGGTAAGCAGTTCTTGGTCAAAGTCGACACAGACTCGCTACCAACAGGCATGAGGGTGATCAGTGAGAACCCGAAAGTACGCCGAATCACACCAAACAAACTGACGAAATTCAACTTCAGCATCAAAAGCAGTGGGGATGATTAACCGTTCGCAGTAAAGACGCTGGCTGGGGAAATCCCAGCTAACTACTCAAGCGGTTAAGCAGGATTATTATGATTAGATTTAGACAATCAAAACTGACAATGTGTATCGTGGCTGCCTTGCCGATGCTTTCGTACGCGAAAGACACCAGCCAATTGGAGAAACTTGACAGTGACTCACTGGGTATTGAAGTAAAAGCTCACGAACAAACGGATAACTCACGTATCTACCTAGACCAAGGTGCGATTTGGGTAAGCCGCGACATCATGCGATTTGACCCGGTACTTGACCTGAGTATTAGTAGCGATGTTGAAGTGAAAGATGGCAAGCCGCTGCAAGAGATGAGCTTTGCTATCACAACCAACTTCAGCTACTACGTCGACCATTACCAGCTAGAAGTCTTCCGTGGTGGCGACCGTGGCTTGGCTGATCCTTTAGCAGTGGTAGAAGGTCAGCAATTTGCTAATGATTTCAACATTGTGTGGGATGGCACGACCGGGCAAGAGTATCAATTTAAATCCAACACTCAGCTGTTGTTCCGTCTAAAAGCGTTCGATAAAGATGGCAATATGGACGTGACGACGGTTGGTGTGATTGACCTTGTCGAGCCAGATTCTGAAATTGATATCGATAAGAACGACGGTGAAGAGGAGCAAAGCCGAAAACTTGGTAAAGCCCAATTGATGCGTCATAACATTCCAACCTCTGCGGGTCTGGCAAGGTTCATGGGTACGGGATTAAAAGGCGTCGATAAAGTCGTAATTGGTGAAGACGAGTTCGATGTAGAAGACGGCGAGCTATACGCAGAGCAATACTTGCCAGCTGACGCCTATTTGTTTCCAACTCGTGTGGTATTCGACAGCGGTGAAGAGCGCCGTTACCAACTGTACGTGCGTATTCCTGATGAATACTGGGTACAAGCAGGTCTTGCAGACTTCTACATTGGTAAAAACAAAGTAACGGGTAACTCTGCGGCATTGGCCGTCGACGACCAATACCAAGATGATATCTACAACCAAGGCCGTTTAGCGTACTTTGGCCAAGGTAAGTTCGGTGACAAACTCAGAGTTACCACTCATTTTGATACCAAAGAGAGCGACGTGCGAGACATGTTTAAGCACCCGTTTGCCTCTGATTCATCTAGCGTATTTGACATTCTAGAAGACGACGATGAGATGTATTACGGCAACTATGGTGACAGCTCCAACATCTACAAAGTGGTGAACACCAAAGGTAAGGTTTACCTCAACGTTGAGTACGACAAATCCAATGTCTTGTGGGGTAACTACAACACCGGCATTACTGGTACCGATAACAATGATTACAACCGTAGTTTATACGGGTTCAAAGGTGATTACCGTACTCGATCAACCACCAAGTTTGGTGAAGACCGTCTAAACATCGTTGGGTTTGTGGCTGAATCAGACTCACTCTTCGCTCACGATGAATTCTTAGGCACTGGTGGTTCGTTGTACTTCTTGCGTCATGGTGAAGTGGTACCAGGCAGTGACAAAGTGATGGTGAAAGTTGTCGACCCAGACAGCAGTATCACAGTACAAGAAATGCCGTTGCAATCGGGACGTGACTATGAAATCGACCCGTATCAAGGCCGCATCATTCTGACCAGACCGCTGAATAACATCATTTTGGATAGCTTTGGTGATGTGATAAACGACCAACCGAGTTCAGGATACAAAAACTATCTTGCGGTGGACTACGAATACGTTCCTCAAGGCAGTGACGCGCTTGACGCAATGACTGCTGGTGGTCGTGTGAAAGGTTGGGTGAACGACTACATCGGTGTGGGTGCAAACTACCAAACTGAAGAAAAAGACAACCAAGATTACGAAGCGTACGGTACGGACTTAACCTTGCGTGCATCAGAAGGTACGTACTTGAAAGCCGAATTCGGACACAGTAAAGGTCGTCAAACCGATTCCAACTACGTTTCTTTCGATGGCGGCTTAACCTTTACTCCGATTGGCAGCAATGCGGAAGATCGTGAAGGTGATATCTACCAAGTGAAAGGGGTAATGAACCTTTACGACTTAGCACCAAACGTATTCTCTGCGGTGGGTAACGACGTCAAAGCTTGGTATAAATCCAAAGACGCAGGTTACAGTTTTGCCAGCCAAGATGACGATTTAGAGCAAGAGTCTTACGGTACTGAAATTCGTTTCCAAGCCACTGACCGAGTTGCGGTGAAGACGCGCTTTACCTCGGTTGAAGAGCGCGAATCCGATGGTGATTTGAGAACTGATACCCAGCAAGCAGAATTGGAAACCCAAGTTAAAGTCACCAAACACATCAAGATCTCGGTAGCGGGTAAACAAGTTGAAGAGCTAAACAACCAAGATGAAAAAGGCAAAGGCACGTTAGCGGGTCTGCGTGCTGACTATATATGGGACAGCGACAACAACGTGTACATCAAAGGTCAGAAAACCGTAGGCCAAACCGACGAATATGATGAGAACGACAGCGTCACGCTAGGTGGTGAAACCCGTATTCTAGAAGACTTTGTGGTTGGCGCGGAATACACCACTGGTGATCGCGGTGATGCCACAGAAGCGAGCGTGACGTATGACGTAACCGAAGATTACAGCACTTACTTAACCTACGTAGACGACACTTACGAAGGCAAAAACAACGTGATTGTCGGCCAACGTGCAGACCTGACTTCAACCGTCGACTTGTACCAAGAAAACCAATTTGTAGATGAGAACAACGGCAAAGGCCGTATTGACTCGTTTGGTTTTGGTTACGACATGAATGATGATATCGACATGGGTATCGGCTATCAAAAAGGCGAAATTGAAGACGACCAGAAGATCACCACCGAGCGCCAAGCGGTAAGTGTGAGCACGTCGATTGATGTGGATGACGTATTGTTCAAGAACAAAGTCGAGTACCGTGTCGACAAGACGGATGATTCTGCAGACCCAGATAAGAAACGTGTCGACCAGTGGGTGACGACTAACCGTTACACGCATCATCTAACGGAAGAGTACACCTTGTTTGGCAAGTTCAACTACTCACGCTCAGAGAGTAAATCGAGCGATAAAGTGTTGGCTCGTTTTATTGAATCGACGGCTGGTCTGGCGTATCGCCCAATCTACAACGATCGTTTGAACTTACTCTCACGCTACACCTATTTGGTGGATTTCGACCAGCTTAACCGCGATGTGGATTACAAAGATGAAGAAAGCCACATCATCGAAGTCGAAGGTATTTACTCGTTGGATGCAAACTGGGATTTAGGCGCGAAATACGCTTATAAGGACAAGCATGAAATCTTCACTCGTCAGTCAGGCGAAGACATTCTGGTTGATAGCAAAATATCACTCTATGGCTTGAGCGCCTCTTACCGTGTCATGAAAGATTGGGACGTTACTGGTGAGTACCACTGGAAGACGGACAGCACCTACGACGAGCTAGAGCAGGGCGCATTGGTTTCGGTTAACAAACATTTGAGCGATAACTTTAAAGTCGGTGTGGGTTACAACTTCTCAGGCTTTGATGGCAACCTAGCGAATGATGACGATTATGACGCATCAGGCGTGTTCATTAACCTAGTTGGTAAGTTATAAGAGGGCGATATGAAAACGACGATTCGTTTGTTAAGCGGCATGATCGCAGGGGTAATATTGGCAGGTTGTTCGGCGGATGCGTATGTAAGCCAAGAGAACCGAGAAAAGTTTGCCGATGTAAATGTCTCTAAGTCTCTGATCAGTGAATGTTTAGCACCGCAACGCGAAATCCATATCGCGGTTGCCGAGCGTTTCGACTTCGATAAATCCATCATTCGTGAAGCCGATGCGGCAAGCCTAGATGCGTTTATCCGTGATATTCAAGGTTTGAGTGGACGCATTACGATTGTTGGTCACACCGATTTTATTGGCTCCGACGAATATAACGAGAAGTTGTCTATGCGCCGTGCTGAATCAGTAGAAGCATATCTACAGCAACAACTCGATCCAGAGCAATACGATTGGGAAGTGAAACATTTTGGTGAGTCGCAACCATTGGCGTTAGGTAAATCGGATCAAGATCGAGCTGAAAACCGTCGTGCTTACGTAATGTTTGAAGAGGCGAAGAAGTACGAAGAGATGCCTTTCTGTGAGCCGCCAAAACCAGAACGTAAGATCTACATGGCGATGACACCACACTTTGATTTCGATAAGTCGGAGCTAAAACCGGAAGACCTTTCGCAATTAGATGATTTCATCGCAAAACTGCAAGGTTTAGAGGGTAGCATTATGGTGGCTGGTCATACCGACCAAGTGGGCTCGCTCTCTTACAATGAACAATTGGCGGAGCGAAGAGCGCAAACCGTGGTGGCATATCTCAAGACGAAACTCGATCCATCGCAGTTTGTGTGGGAAGTAAAAGCCTTTGGTGAGCTTCAACCTGTAATTGACGAAGAATCTCCAGAAGCTAATGCTTTAAACCGTCGTGCGTTTATCGTATTTAAAGAGAGAGAATTGAATCAATTAACTAAATGATTCGATAAACTTGATATCCGATCGACAATGATATGATTGTTGATCGGATAAGCTTGAATTAAACAGACTCTAAATCAAATGAATGGGCAGCAAAACTAATAGCGTTTCGTCCCTTTTCTTTTGCCCGATATAGTTGTTTATCAGTAATGGTAAACAACTCTTCAAAGCCGCAACTATCAAGGCTATGAAAATTCACCGCTCCCACAGATAAGGTCAATATTTCTGAACATTTGGAAAGAGGGTTACTTAGGTTTAGATCTTCTATTTGTTCTTGGAGTAAAGAAAGCTTTGACATCAGTCGAGCCTCATTGAGATTTTCACATATGATGAGAAACTCATCTCCGCCATAACGAAAAATATGAGTCCCAAACTGATCAAATACGTTTTTTAAAACATAGGAAACCAACTTTAGTGCCTGATCGCCTTTATGGTGACCATGAAAATCGTTGTAGCCTTTGTAGTAGTCAATATCAATGATCACCAAAGCTAATGAATTGCCGCTAATTTGAGCATTTGAAATCAAAGAAGGGGTTAGAGAGTCAAGCTGATAGCGATTATATAAACCTGTAAGTGGATCGGTGCGAGACAATGTTTCTAGCAGTATGTTGGCTTGCTGTAGATTTTGTCGTTGTTCAAAGTTTTCCAATGAAA
>Ga0209379_10001043_pt1 | contig 19308 bp, 13 predicted proteins | sample tdDd001_FD_187124 | JGI IMG/M metagenome (GOLD analysis project Ga0209379, IMG submission 187124) | Marine sediment microbial communities from the Atlantic coast under amendment with organic carbon and nitrate - tdDd00.1 (SPAdes)... | ecosystem: Environmental > Aquatic > Marine > Coastal >...
TACGGTTGGGAAACCATCACTGAAGCACTGAAGTTTGGTGGTATCACTCACATGATGGATCGCCTAACTAACCCTGCAAAAGTGAAAGCATTTGAGCTTTCTGAAGAGCTAAAAGAGCTGATGCGTCCGCTATACAACAAGCACATGGATGACATCATCACAGGTCACTTCTCTAGCACTATGATGGCTGACTGGGCAAACGACGATGTGAACCTACTAGGCTGGCGTGCAGAAACAGGTGAAACTGCTTTCGAAAACTACCCAGAAACTGACGTAGAAATCTCTGAGCAAGAGTACTTCGACAACGGTATTCTTATGGTTGCTATGGTTCGTGCGGGTGTTGAGCTAGCGTTTGAAGCAATGACGGCATCTGGCATCATCGATGAGTCTGCTTACTACGAGTCTCTACACGAGCTACCACTGATTGCGAACACTATCGCACGTAAGCGTCTATACGAGATGAACGTAGTTATCTCAGACACTGCGGAATACGGTAACTACCTGTTCGCTAACGTAGCAACACCGCTTCTACGTGAGAAGTTTATGCCAGCAGTAAATACTGACATAATTGGTAAGGGGCTAGGTGAAGCTTCTAACCAAGTAGATAACGCGACTCTTATCGCTGTAAATGATGCTATCCGTAACCACCCAGTGGAGTACATTGGTGAAGAGCTACGTGGGTATATGACTGATATGAAGAACATCGCTGTAGGCGGCTAATTACTTGCCTTAAGGTTCCATTTCGGTGTCGAAGGTGCTCATTTACTATCGTAAACTCCGCGCCTTCTCCTAGAAATGAAACCTTAATTCAGCGCAATTCGTTTAAGGGACTAAAGCTCTTAGCTTCGAATATACAATCTGCATAATTGCATTAAAGCAAAGCAGGAAGAACTCCAGATAGACTGGGGTCAATAAATACAAAATAAAACACAACATCTAATTAAAAGGCTTGGTCTCCGTTGACCAAGCCTTTTTGTTTTTGAGAGAGACGGACTTCATCTTTCGAGATGCGGGAATGCTTGGCTTTGGAAATCTATAGGGGTATTTCGGAGATTCTGGGTCAAAGCCTTAATTTGGGAGGAGTTGACTGAATTTGTTACTAAAAAGACAAAATGGAACCGAATCCCAATAAGCAAAAAGGGCTGACGTTCTCACATCAACCCTTAGAATTTTCTTGTCGCTTCTCGCTTATTTGTCAGCTAGCTTTTCTTCAAGCTCTGCCAATTTCTTTTCCATTTCTGTCAGCTTTTGACGAGTACGCAGCAGAACTTGAGTTTGTACGTCGAATTCCTCGCGGCTAACTACGTCTAGCTTGTTTAGCTGACCTTGGATTACTTGGCGAACTTTTTGATCAACATCCGCGCCTAGTTCTTTTACTGGCTGTGGCATTGATTCGTGAATTTGTTTAGCGATTTGCTCTAATTTCTTTGGGTCAAACATAGTGGCTAAAACTCCTTTTGATTTGCCCACATTCTATGTAAATGATACGGGAAAGTCGCCATTTAGATGGCAAAAAAGAGAGCAGCAATAAAAAAGGTCACCGAAGTGACCTTTTTCTTAGTGCTTTATGCTTACTTGTTATCAGCTAATTCGCGATGAGCAGCTTTTGCTTCATCCACTCGAGCTAGCTTTTCCAAGTCTTTGTCTTCAACAAATACTGGCAGTGGCTTGTGTTTCTCAGCTAGGTAGCTGTAAATCACAGGAAGTACGAATAGCGTAAACAGTGTACCGATCGCTAGACCAGCAACGATTACGATACCGATACTGAAGCGCTGAGCCGCACCTGCACCCGTTGCATACATCAGTGGGATCAGACCTGCAATCATCGCCGCCGTTGTCATCAGGATCGGACGTAGACGAACTTTCGCCGCTTCCATTACCGCATCGATACGAGACAGTTTGTTGTGTAACTGCTCTTCCTTCGCTACCTCACAGATCAAGATACCGTGCTTGGTAATCAGACCAACCAGAGTAATCAAACCAACCTGCGAGTAGATGTTCATCGAGGCCGTACCCCACGCCAGAGCAATCAATGCACCACATACTGCTAGTGGTACCGATACCATGATTACAATTGGATCGCGAATAGATTCAAATTGGATTGCCAGTACCAAGAAGATGATTGCCAGTGCCAAACCAAATGTGGCGTATAGTGCGCTACCTTCCGTTACAAACTGACGAGCTTCACCCATGTAGTCATGGTTGTAGCCTGCAGGTAGCTTGCTCTGTGCGATATCTTCGAACCAATTTATGGCATCACCCATCGCAACACCTGGTGATGGTACTGCACCAACTGTAGCAGAGTTCAACTGGTTGAAGTGAGGTAGAGAGCGAGGCTCTGCGACCACATCAATAGTAATCAAGCTACCAAGTGGCACAGCTTTACCATCAACAGAACGTACGTAGTAGTTCTTCATTGACTCTGGGTTTAGACGCCATTTACGTTCAACCTGAGGGATTACCTCATAAGAACGACCATTTAGGTCGATACGGTTTACGTAACCATCCGCCATCATAGTGCTTAGCGTTACACCAATATCTTGCATGGTCACGCCGTACGCGCCAGCTTTGTCCTTATCAATGCTGATCTTCATCGTTGCTGAATCGTAGTTTAGATCCAAGTCCGAGTAGACAAACATCGGGCTAGTTGACACATTCGCTAGAATATCACTTGCGATCGTAAACAAGCTTTCAAAGCTATTTGGCGTAGTAATAACGAACTGAATAGGCAGACCTGAACCTGCACCAGGAAGTTCTGGCATCTGGAATGCAGTAACAGACATACCCGGTACCTGAGAAACTAGCCCACCTACGCGTTTAGTTATCTCTGCTTGGCTAGCCTCACGTTCACTCCAAGGTTTTAGAGTCGCAAGACCGAACGCTTGGTTGGAGTTTGGTACACCGTTAAACACCTGAGCGTATTCCACTTCTGGTTGATCAGACAGAATCTTGTTTACGTCATTCATGGTATTTTGGATGTAATCCAAGTTCGCGTTCGATGGTGCAGTACCCATCAGTACGACAACGCCTTTATCTTCTGAAGGAGCTAATTCACTTGGAATGAACTTAAACAGAATTGGGAGCGTTGCGAATACGATGATCGCGAAAGCGATGATCACTGGGCGGTGCGCCATAACAGCGGTCAGCATTTTCTCGTAGCGGTTGGTCATGCCATCCAATACGTGATGTACTTTTTGTTCAAACTTGCTTGGCTCTTCATTTGCCTTAAGCATTTTTGAACACATCATCGGTGACAGAGTCAGAGCGATGATACCAGACACAAATACCGCACCAGCTAGGGTTAACGCGAACTCTTTAAATAGTGAGCCTGTGATACCGCCCATTAGCGCGATCGGTGCGTATACCGCACCTAGTGTCAGCGTCATTGCAATTACTGGTACGGCAATCTCACGTGTACCGATGATGGCTGCGCGGAACGGCGATTCCCCTTCCTTGATGTGGCGGTCGACGTTCTCAAGAACCACGATCGCATCATCCACCACCAGACCGATGGCGAGTACCATTGCCAGAAGTGTCATCAAGTTCCACGAGAAGCCCATCGCCTGCATTACCATCGCAACACCAATCAATGATAGTGGGATAGTAACGATAGGGATAATTACCGCTCGGAATGAACCAAGGAATAGGGTGATAACCACCAGTACGATGACCGCCGCTTCAAGAATGGTTTTCACAACTTCGTGAATTGATTCGTTGATAGCGATAGTAGAGTCGTACATCACGTTCATTTTGATGTTGCTTGGCAAGTTACGCTCTAACTGAGGCAGTAGCTCTAGCACATCTGCAGCGATGTTGATCGGGTTAGCACTTGGTGCCGCGTTAATCGCAGCAACCACCGCTTCCTGACCGTTTGCACTTGCGCGGTAAACATCGTGGCTCTTCTCTAGCGTTACTTTTGCAATATCGCCAAGACGAATTACGTCACCGTCACCCGTTTTTACAACCAGTGCTTCTAACTCGGCAACATTCGATACCTGAGTATCAGCACTACCGTTGTAAAGAACGAATTCACCTGTTGCTTGACCAGTCGCTGATTGGTAGTTATTGGCATTTAGAACGCCCATCACATCGGTTGCGGTCAGCTTAAGTGCACCCATTTTCGCTGGATCTAGCCATACGCGTAATGCGTATTTCATACCACCGTATAGGTCAACTTTTGATACACCGTTAACCGTGAATAGCTGTGGGTTGATTACACGTTCAAGGTAGTCGGTGATCTGGCTTGAAGACAGCTCATCACTAGTGAAACCAATATACAGAACCGCCGTTGTTGAACCCGTAGACATGGTTACTGTTGGGTCTTCCGCTTCTTTTGGAAGCTGTGAACGGACCGAGTTGGTTTTGGCCAGAATATCAGATAGTGCTGCATTCGGATCGGTGTTCAACTTCATGTTGACGGTAATGGTTGATTTACCAAGTACCGACTGTGAAGTCATGTAGTCGATATTATCGGCCTGAGCCACTGCTTGCTCCAAAGGCTGGGTAATAAAGCCTTGGATCAAGTTGGCGCTAGCACCGTAATAGCTAGTAGTTACTGTAACTACCGTGTTTGTCATTTCAGGGTATTCACGAACCTGCATTTTGAAAACGGCTTGTAAACCAAGTAACGCAATCAAAAAGCTGATCGATACCGCTAAAACTGGACGTTTAATAAAAACATCAGTAAAGCGCATGATGCCTCCAATTAAAGCATTGGTGTTTCAGCAGGTGGTGTCAGTGCCGAATCTTCAACGATGGTCACTTTCGCATGGTTACTTAGACGGATTTGCCCCGAAGTTACCACCACATCACCTGGTTTCACGCCTTCTAGAATATGCGCGATGTCTTTAGTGCGTTCGCCAACTTTTACTACGTGTTGTTTAACGCGTTTTTCACCATCTTCTTCAGTCACGATGTATACGTTGTCACCGTAAAGCGTAAACGTGATAGCCGTTTGCGGTAGCGTTACTTGGTTCTCTAACTTAGGCAGAATAATGTTTGCACGCGCAAACATACCGCTGCGAAGTTTGCCATCGCTGTTTGGAATGTCAGCTTGAACTTGGATCAGACCACTTTGAACGTTAACCGCAGGTTCGATTGCCGAGATAGAACCTTTGAAAGGTCTGTCTGGGTAAGCATCAACGAAGATATCCACTTCTTGATCAAGTGTGATACGAGAGATATCTGTTTGCGGCACAGTGAAGCGCAGACGCATGACGCTGGTGTCTTCAAGGCGTACGATATCGGTACCTGCTTGTAGGTACTGACCAAGGTAAACGTTACGAATACCAACAACACCAGCAAAAGGTGCTTTGATTTCACGGCGGTCGATGGTTGCCTTCAGGCTCTCGATATCCGCTTTTAGTGAGAAGTAGTTTGCTTCAGCTTCGTCATACGCTTCTTTAGAGATAGAGCCTTTCTTGAAAAGACCTTGGTAGCGTTTGTACTTCGCTTGAGCTGCTGGCAATTTTGCTTGAGAGCTCTTAAGGTTAGCCTTTTCGACCTCAGAATCTAGGTGTACTAAAGGTTGGCCTTCTTCAACTTGAGTGCCTGAATCGAAAGAAATCTTATCGATGACACCGCTGGTTTCATTCGCAACAGTGACACCTTGGTTCGGCTCGATAAAACCAATCGCTTCGATCACCGGAATCCAATCAACCGCTTTTACATCTGTGACGGTTACTGGAAATTCTGGCTCTGGACGATTCGCCATGTATTCAGCAATTTTCTGTTGCTTGAATAAGTTGAAACCTATCACGCTACCGAATAGTAGAATTGCGATAAGCAACATAAAGAAAGTCCACTTTTTCATTCTATTAAGAACTCCAAGTTAGTGTTTAATAATTGCATCCCAGCTGGCTTCAACGGCTGCTTCCAGCGCATCGTCATCCAGCTGATAAAATCCCAAAGCATGTTTTCTAGCAAGCGCAACACTAGCTTCGAAACTCAACCCTGAAAGAATTTCGTTATCAAGAGGTTTGAATACCCCTTCCGCTTTGCCTTGATTAAAAAGACGATCTACTTGGGCAAACATTTGTCGTTCAAGTTCCCTAGTATTTCCACGACTTGCACAAGGCAGTGATTCATATTGGACACGATTGCTTAAAGTGTCTAAGTTTGAACCAGCAAGGTGCCAAATGTTGAGCCACATAGTGCGGTAACGCTCTTTCAATGGCATATCGTCAGTCACATCTGCTTGAACGGCGTCCGCGATACGTTTAGTAACAGTAAGACGAACTTCTTCCAAAAGATGTTCTTTATCTGAGAAATATCGGTAAATCGTGCCTGCAGCGACACCGGCTTCAGTCGCAAGTTTTTGCATGGAAAGACCATGAAAACCTGACTCAGCGATTAAGCGTTCAGCAGCTGTAATGATTTGCTGGTATTTATCTCCAGTAGTGTTATTGGTCATAACCCCACCACCCAATGAATGAACGTTCATTCATTATAGCGTAAAGACTGGTCACTTATGCAACAAAATGTTGCAACTATCCGTGTAAAATTTACGTGAAAATCAGCGTAGCTTTCACAAGGACACCCCTTTATCATAGGCGCCACCATTTCCACCCGCAGAGAATTTTTATGAAGCTGAACCCTAGACAAGACGAAGCCGTTAAGTATGTATCAGGCCCATGCTTGGTGCTTGCTGGAGCTGGTTCGGGTAAAACTCGTGTAATTACCAATAAAATTGCTTATTTGGTTCAGCAGTGTGGCTATAAGGCTCGCAATATTGCTGCGGTAACCTTTACTAATAAGGCGGCGCGTGAAATGAAAGAGCGCGTTGGCCAGACGTTGGGTAAGAGTGAGTCGAAAGGTCTGATGGTCTCGACCTTCCACACCTTGGGGCTTAACATCATCAAGCGTGAGTACAAACATCTCGGCTTGAAAGCCGGTTTCTCACTGTTTGATGATCAAGACCAGCTTGCGCTTCTTAAAGAACTGACAGAAAAGCAGCTAGATGGCGACAAAGATCTGCTGCGTCAGTTGCTAAGTTGTATCTCTAACTGGAAGAACGACATGCTGACACCAGAGCAAGCCAAAGCGTTGGCTCAAGGTGAGCAACAACAGCTGTTTGCGTTCTGTTTTGAAATGTATCAGAAGCAGATGAAGGCGTACAACGCGCTCGACTTTGATGACCTGATTTCTCTGCCAGTGAAATTGCTACGTAACAATGAAGAAGTGCGTCAACGTTGGCAGAACCGCATTCGTTACCTATTGGTGGACGAATATCAAGATACCAACACTAGCCAATATGACTTGGTGAAGTTAATCGTTGGCGAGCGTGGTCGTTTGACCGTAGTAGGCGACGATGACCAATCTATCTATTCATGGCGTGGTGCTAAACCGCAAAACTTAGTATTGCTTGGTGAAGATTACCCAAATTTGCGCTTGATTAAGTTGGAGCAGAATTACCGCTCGACCAGTCGCATCCTGCGCGCGGCGAACATCCTGATTGCCAATAACCCTCACGTGTATGAGAAATCACTGTTTTCGGAAATTCCTGACGGTGAAAAACTCAAAGTGCTGTTGGCGAAGAATGAAGAGCACGAAGCAGAACGTGTAACGGGTGAATTGATTGCGCACAAGTTCCTAAACCGCACCGATTATAAAGATTACGCGATTCTATACCGTGGTAACCACCAGTCACGTCTGATTGAAAAGTCATTGATGCAAAACCGTGTGCCATACAAACTGTCTGGCGGCACGTCTTTCTTTGCTCGTGCGGAAATCAAAGACATCATGGCTTACCTACGCGTGTTGGTGAACCCAGATGATGACAATGCATTTCTACGTATTGTGAATACGCCCCGTCGTGAAATTGGTCCGGTTACACTAGAGAAGCTAGGCAGCTACGCCAATATGCGTGGTAAGAGCCTGTTTGAAGTCAGCTTTGAGATGGGACTGGAGCAGCACCTTACTGGCCGTGGCTTAGAAAACCTGCGCCGTTTCACGCAATGGTTGGTGGCGATTGCTGATCAAGCAGAGCGTGGTGATACGGTTGAAGCGGTGCGTTCGCTTGTGCGTGATATTCATTATGAAGATTGGCTATACGAAACCTCAGCAAGTCCGAAAGCGGCAGAAATGCGCATGAAGAACGTTTCTGATCTTTACTCGTGGATTGTGGCGGATTTAGAAGGCGACAACTATGACCAAGAAGAGAAAACGTTAAAAGAGGTCGTTCAACGCCTTACTCTGCGTGACATGATGGAGCGGGGTGAGGAGGACGAAGACAGCGATGCCGTTCAGCTAATGACATTGCACGCGTCGAAAGGTCTAGAATTTCCTTATGTTTACTTGATTGGTTCGGAAGAGGGTATCTTGCCGCATCAAACCAGTATTGATGAAGACAACGTTGAAGAAGAACGCCGACTAATGTACGTGGGCATCACTCGAGCTCAGCGTGAGCTTACCTTTACTATGTGTAAAGAGCGTCGACAGTTTGGTGAGCTGCTTAAACCAACTCAAAGCCGCTTCTTGGATGAACTGCCATTTGATGATGTTGAATGGGAAGCAAACAAGAAGCCAGTGTCGGCAGAAGAGCGTATGGCAAAGGGCCAAGCACACATCGCCAATATTCGAGCTATGTTTAAGAAATAGAACAACGTTGTTCTAACTTGCTTAAAACAAAAAGGCTTGCCAAGTGGCAAGCCTTTTTCGTTGATGTCTTTATTATAGACCTTCAATCATGTGGTCGATTGCCGCGATGATTTCGTCATCAGAACAATCCATACACGTGCCTTTTGCAGGCATTGCATTGAAGCCTTGGATTGCGTGGTTGTTCAACACGTCTTTGCCTTGTGCAATACGCGGCGCCCAATCTCCAGCATCACCAGTCTTCGGTGCGCCGTTTACGCCAGATGCGTGACAAGCAATACAGAAAGTACCATAAACTGACGCGCCATCGCGGGGACCAGTTGGTTCTGCTTTTACTGGTTCTGCACCTGCAAGATAAACATCACCGACAGGCTTGATGCGTTCTGCGATCGCATCGTATTCAGTTTGGCTGATGTCAGAAGCTAAAGCTGCCGTAGAAAAAGTTAAGGCAGCGAACAAAACGCTAATCATTCGTCGAGACATATCCATTAAACCCACTTCACATTCCAAAGGTAAGTGACTTACCTATTTATATAGTTAGAGTATTTAGCGCGGTTAGAGACAGTTTCGATGCATGGCTTGAATACTATGCAGAATACCATCTCTAACAGTCTAAAGTGATTGAACAATCTGGTTGCGACTGTTAAATCAATGTAAACAATGGGTGATTATATCCCGATAAGTTGTTGCAATAAACAACAAGTTATCCATGACAGGGCGTGAATCACATCAAAAATTCACTTTAAAGGCAGATAACTGTCGAAAAAGAGACCAAACGAGAAAAAAAGTAAAAAAAGTACTAGACGGCATAGTGTGATATCCGTATTATTCCTCTCCGCCGATGGGGCATGCGCCCGTAGCTCAGTTGGATAGAGCGTTGGCCTCCGGAGCCAAAGGTCGAAGGTTCGAATCCTTTCGGGCGTGCCATTCCGGAATACAAATTAACGGCACAAAATAGTGGTGGCTATAGCTCAGTTGGTAGAGCCCTGGATTGTGATTCCGGTGGTCGCGAGTTCGAATCTCGTTAGCCACCCCATTATTTAGGTAACTCATTAAATTAATGAAGTTTCCAGTTTTGATTCAGATATCCCAAGAGTCGAAACAAAATTCGTCGGTGAATAGCGCAGCTTGGTAGCGCATCTGGTTTGGGACCAGAGGGTCGGGGGTTCGAATCCCTCTTCACCGACCACTATTTAGTTTATGGCTATAATAGAGCGGTAAACAGTAAAAATTGATGGTGGCTATAGCTCAGTTGGTAGAGCCCTGGATTGTGATTCCGGTGGTCGCGAGTTCGAATCTCGTTAGCCACCCCATTAATTTAGGTGACTTCTTAGTTGAAGTATCCAGTCTGATTTGAGAGAATCAGCAAATACAGTTCGGTGAATAGCGCAGCTTGGTAGCGCATCTGGTTTGGGACCAGAGGGTCGGGGGTTCGAATCCCTCTTCACCGACCACTATTAGAAAGCCTGCTTTTTAGCAGGCTTTCGTCGTTTTAGAGCTTATGCTCTTGTTTAGACTAGATGAGTCGGAAGTATTTCAATGGGTTTGAACCCAAGTGGGGTTCGCCTGAAGTTAGAATATGGCTCTTCACCGACTACGATTTAAAGCCCCAGTCGAAAGACTGGGGCTTTTTTGCATTTCCCACCCTCAAAAATCTGCATTCCATTTCAAAGTCACCACAAATGTACAGCTTTAGGGGCTTTTGACCACCCATGATCCAAATGCTTTTCGAACTGATAAAAGAAGCCCCAGCAGGGTGGCTGGGGCTTTGTATTCTTGGAATTCAGAGCTCTATTGAGCGAGCGTTTTTAGGATTTCATTCAGCTCAACCGTCTCTCGCACTTCATAGTTTGGTTTGATATCGGTCGGGTTTGCTGCGTCTGTCGCGTTAACCCATACACTCAGAATGCCCATGTTGTTGGCACCCGCAATGTCGGCTGGTAGAGAGTCGCCAATATGAATCGCCTCTTCTGGTTTTGCGTCTACAAGGTTGAGTGCTTTTCGGAAGATGCTTGCAGCAGGCTTCTCTTCTGGCTCTTCGCCACCCACGATGATGTGATCCACCCATTCGTGCATCTGCGTCGCTTTGAGCTTAGGATGCTGGGAGAAGATCGGCCCGTTGGTGATCACCACTAAATTGTAGTGCTGGCGAAGCTCGGTCAGCATCTCCTTCACGCCAGGGAAGAAGGTAAAAGCGCCCATTCGAGCTGAGTCGAAGAAGCTTTGTGCCTGCTGCGCTTGTTCGCCGTCGATCTCGATCCCTTGCTCTGCCAGGATGGTTTGAATTAAACCACAGCGGAAAGCATTTTCATCTGGTAATAGAGCAATCAGCTGAGGAAATTCGTCATTGAGCTTTTTGTATACGCCTTGCAAGTAGCGCTGAACAAAGGCAGTTGAATCGGCGACTTGTGGGTATGTTCGAGATATCCAATCAGCAAACTCTTGTCCTGCCACTTTATCGGCTTGGGATGTGCCACATAAAGTTTCGTCCATATCAAAAAAAATCGCTTTAAGCACAAGGGCTCCTTTATTCACTACTCAGCGTTGAAGTTTGATTATCTCTTATCTCATCCAAAATGACAGAGGAATGCGCAAAATTACCGCTTCAACTTGTGATTTTTTACCTTGAATTAGGTAGGCCACTCCGAATTTCTGACAGCAACAAAATTGCTTTAATCACAAAACCGCATAACAGACGCATAACTTAAGTTCGATGGCATATTTCATGTGTTTTGCAAAACTGCTCACGTTTTAGCCTTACCGTTGGTGAGTGAATTTTGGCTTTTTATGTATGCAGACTATTTTGTTAGTAACATTTTATGTCGAAAAGTCCTAATAAGAACGGAATATTGTTTGGTAAATGTTAATGATGACACGTGAATAATAGGGATACTATCAATAGTGAGTTTGTGCGTAAATTTAGAGCATTTTTCTGTTTTTAATGGTGCGTGGCGCACAAAAATGGTGTGTTATGAAAATGGTTAAATACTTGTTAATGCATTTCTATTCGCTCATTGTGCGTGTAATTAATGTTTTTTCGGCGGAATATACTTTAATTGTTGCTTTTTTGTGTAATTTTTGCCAAATTGTCTCCGCATTAAGATTTCAGAGTATTATTCTGAATTTGAACGGATTCATTCAGGTGATGAATGGCGCTTTTATGGCGCGATTTAATACCACAGACAAGGCAGTAGAGGTCTGAAATGTCACTATTAGAGGTGAAAAACCTTCGTATTGAATATCCATCCCGTCACGGTGTCCATGCGGCCGTGAAGTCGCTTTCCTTTCATATTGATCGTGGCGAGATAGTGGGTGTTGTTGGCGAATCAGGTGCGGGTAAATCCACCGTTGGTAACGCCGTTATTGATTTGCTTAGTCCCCCGGGACGCGTTGCTAGTGGCGATGTGTACCTTGATGGGGAGAAAATTTCTGGTTTAACACCGGAAGCGATGCGTAAGGTTCGCGGCTCTAAGATTGGCTTTATCTTCCAAGATCCAATGACCTCACTTAACCCTCTATTTACGGTTGAGCAGCAACTGAAAGAGACCATCCACGCCAATATGAAGGTGTCGGATGAAGAGGCGTATCAACGCGCACTTTCTCTTATGCAGCAGGTTGGCATTCCTCAACCGGAAAACCGCCTAAAACAGTACCCACACCAATTCTCTGGCGGTATGCGTCAGCGTGTGGTTATTGCTATCGCACTGGCTGGGGAGCCAGATTTGATCATCGCCGATGAACCAACCACGGCACTCGACGTATCAATCCAAGACCAAATCCTAAACCTTATCCGCGAACTGTGTATCAAGAACAACGTCGGTTGTATGTTGGTGACGCACGACATGGGTGTGGTTTCAAACGTGACTGACCGTGTTGCGGTTATGTATCGCGGTGATTTGGTGGAGTTTGGTCCAACCGCTAAGGTATTGGGCGATCCTGATCACCCATACACACGCAGCCTAATTTCAGCCGTTCCTCGTTCTGATATCAAACTCGATCGCTTCCCGTTGGTAAGCTATATCGAAGAAGCGACAGAGCTACAAGAACTGGACATTAAGAACCACTGGCTAGGTCAAAGCCAAGATCAGCGTGAGTACACGGGTCCTCTATTGGACGTGAAGAACGTGAATCTGCGCTTTGTGACCAAAGATTCGTTGTTTGAAAGCCGCCGCGAATACGTGCAGGCCTCGAACAATGTCAGCTTTGAAGTGCACGAAGGCGAGACGTTTGGCTTGGTGGGTGAATCTGGCTCAGGTAAATCGACCATTGCACGTGTGATTGCTGGTTTGTACGAACCAAACTCAGGACAAGTAAGTTTTGAAGGCATTGACCTAACGGCACTGAAATCAGAAAAAGCGCGTCGTCCGCTGCGTCGTCAAATGCAGATGGTCTTCCAAAACCCATACACCTCAATGAACCCGCGTATGAAGATTTTCGACATCATCGCGGAGCCAATTCGTTTCCATAAGCTCACTAAGAATGAAGCGGAAACGCGTCAGATTGTGAATGACCTACTTGATCACGTAGGTTTGGGCAAAATGGCTGGCGTGAAATACCCTCATGAATTCTCCGGTGGTCAGCGTCAGCGTATCTCAATTGCGCGTGCACTGGCGACCCGTCCTCGACTACTGATTTGTGACGAACCGACATCAGCGCTAGATGTATCGGTACAGGCACAGATTCTAAACTTGCTGAAAGATCTGCAAAGTGAGCTCAACCTTACCATGCTGTTTATTAGTCACGATTTACCTGTGATTCGTCAGATGTGTGATCGAGTGGGTGTGATGCAGATGGGTACGCTACTGGAAGTAGCGCCAACCGAGCAGCTATTTACTGCTCCTCAGCATGAATACAGTAAGACACTGATTTCTCTGATGCCTGAGTTCACAGGTTTGAGAGAAGAGATCAAAACGGCATAAACCAAGTTTTTCGCTTGGCTGACCATCAAGGTCAACAAACCTTAGTCATAACAAAGACGCAAACACAACAAGGGATTCGAATTCCCGCATGAAGGAGTTATGCAAATGAAAACCATGAAAAGCAAATTAGCAGTGGCGCTAATGGCAGCAGGTCTAAGCTTTAACGCATTGGCAGCAGATATCAAAGTTGGCTACGCCGCTGACCCAGTATCGCTAGACCCGCATGAGCAGCTATCAGGCGGTACGCTGCAAATGTCACACATGGTATTTGACCCACTAGTTCGTTTCACTCAAGAAATGGATTTTGAACCTCGTCTAGCAGAAAGCTGGGAGCGTGTGAACGATACAACGGTACGTTTCAAGCTTCGCCAAGGTGTTAAGTTCCACTCTGGCAATGCTCTAACAGCAGATGATGTGGTGTGGACTTTTGAGCGTCTACAAAGCTCTCCAGACTTCAAAGCGATCTTCGACCCGTACGAGAAAATCGTGAAGGTGGATGATTTTACGTTTGATCTAGTAACTAAGGGGCCATACCCACTAGTGCTACAAACCGCAACGTACATTTTCCCAATGGACAGCAAGTTCTACTCAGGTCAGACGGCAGACGGCAAAGATAAGTCTGAGCTAGTGAAGCACGGTAACTCATTTGCATCGACTAACGTATCTGGCACAGGTCCATTCATTGTGACTTCACGTGAGCAGGGCGTAAAAGTGGAATTCGAACGCTTTAAAGATTATTGGGATAAAGCGTCGAAAGGTAACGTTGATAAGCTAACGCTGGTTCCGATCAAAGAAGACGCGACTCGTGTAGCAGCACTGCTTTCTGGCGGCGTTGACATGATTCATCCAGTAGCACCAAACGATCACAAACGTGTGAAAGATGCAGACGGCATCGACTTAGTGACGCTACCAGGTACACGTATCATCACATTCCAAATGAACCAAAACAGCAATGAAGCACTAAAAGATGTTCGCGTTCGCCAAGCGATTGTTCACGCAATCAATAACGAAGGCATCGTGAAGAAGATCATGAAAGGCTTCGCTACGGCAGCTGGTCAACAGAGCCCTGCTGGTTACGTAGGTCACGATGACAAATTGGTTCCTCGCTACGATCTGAAGAAAGCGAAACAGCTGATGAAAGAAGCGGGTTATGAGAAAGGCTTTACGCTGACCATGATGGCGCCAAACAACCGTTACGTGAACGATGCGAAAGTTGCGCAAGCGGCGGCAGCAATGCTGTCTAAGATCGGCATCAAGGTTGATCTGAAGACGATGCCTAAAGCGCAATACTGGCCTGAGTTCGACAAGTGTGCGGCAGACATGTTGATGATTGGTTGGCACTCAGATACGGAAGATTCAGCGAACTTCAACGAGTTCCTAACCATGACTCGTAACGAAGAAACGGGCCGTGGCCAGTACAACTGTGGTTACTACTCAAACCCAGAAATGGACAAAGTGGTTGAAGCGGCAAACGTAGAAACGGATCCAGCGAAACGCGCTGAAATGCTGAAAGGTGTAGAAGCGACGCTATACAACGATGCAGCATTCGTACCGCTACACTGGCAAAGTGAAGCGTGGGGCGCGAAGTCTAACGTGAAAGCAGCTGACATCGTTAACCCAATGGTAATGCCTTACTTCGGTGACCTAGTGGTTGAATAATCACGGTTAGTCGATTTTGAGGAGGGATAGGTGTCCCTCCTCAACTTAAAGTACTCGACTCAGTTTTGTTTCAGTCGGACTGAGTTGGTTTTACAGACTGAATTTTCTCTCTGAATAGAGATCTATGGATAGTTAAGGGGCAAGGAATGTTTTCGTTTCTGGTCAAGCGCCTGTTTCAGGCACTGATAGTGATGTTTGTGATCAGTTTGGTGGCGTTTGCCATTCAGGATAACCTGGGTGACCCGCTGCGTGAGCTTGTAGGTCAGTCGGTTTCAGAATCGGAGCGCCAAGCGCTGCGTGATGAATTGGGCCTGAACGATCCCTTTATCACAAAGTACACTCGCTTTGTGGGCAATGCGCTACAAGGTGATTTAGGTACATCTTACTTCTTCAAGCGACCTGCAGTTGAGGTGATTCTCGACAAGCTGGTGGCAACATTAGAGCTCGTATTTGGTGCGACGCTGATTATTGTTTTTTTATCGATTCCGCTTGGGGTGTACTCTGCGATTCATCCGAAGAGTATCTTTACTAAATTCGTTATGGCGATGAGTAGTGTTGGTATCTCGATTCCGGTGTTCTTAACTGCGATCATGCTGATGTACGTCTTCTCCATAGAGCTCGGTTGGCTACCTTCCTACGGGCGGGGTGAAACCGCTAATGTGCTCGGTTGGGAATCAGGCTTCTTTACCATTGATGGCATCAAGCACTTGATTCTACCTTGTGTGGCACTGGCTTCGATCATGTTGCCGTTGTTCATCCGTTTGGTCCGTTCAGAAATGTTGGAAGTACTGAGCTCGGAATACATTAAGTTCGCCAAAGCAAAAGGCCTGAACTTAAACAAAATTTATTACCAACATGCACTTAAGAACACCATGCTACCAGTTCTGACGGTTGGCGGTGTGCAGATTGGTACTATGGTGGCTTACACCATCCTGACGGAAACCGTGTTCCAATGGCCGGGCACTGGCTTCCTTTTCCTAGAGGCAATCAACCGTGTTGATACACCGCTGATCACTGCCTACGTTATCTTTGTTGGTCTGATTTTCGTGGTAACCAATACCATCGTTGACTTGCTGTACGGCATTATCAACCCAACTGTGAACCTAACTGGAAAAGGAGCTTAATCATGAGCCAATCAAGTGTAACACCAGCTCAGGAAGCCGCTCCATCGGCGTGGCAACGTTTCAAAGAGTCGGATTTCTTGTACTACTTCAAACGCGACAAAGTTGCGATGGCGAGTTTTACCGTCTTTATGATGTTCTTAGTGTTGGCGTTGGCTGCGCCAATTCTGGCACCGACAGACCCGTATGATCTGACGTCTATCGACATCATGGATTCTGAGTTGCCACCGTCTTGGATGGAAGATGGCGATGAGCGTTTTGTGTTGGGAACTGATGAGCAAGGCCGCGATATTTTATCGACCATGCTTTACGGCTCTCGCCTGTCTCTGACTATCGGCTTCCTTGCGGTTGGTCTTCAGTTGGTACTGGGTATCATCATTGGTTTGTCTGCAGGTTACTTCGGCGGTCGTATCGATAGCTTCCTGATGCGCTTTGCAGACGTACAGTTGTCGTTCTCGACCATGATGGTAGCGATCATCGTGTCAGCTATCTTCAAAGCCAGTTTTGGCAGTGATTTCTATAGCCAATACGCGGTAGTCATGCTGGTGGTGATCATTGGCGTGGCAGAATGGCCGCAGTACGCACGTACCATTCGTGCTTCGGTACTGGCTGAGAAGAAGAAAGAATACGTCGAAGCGGCGCGTGTTATGGGCTTTAAAGCACCTCGCATCATGTTCCGCCATATCCTACCGAACTGTCTATCGCCAATCTTGGTTATCTCGACGGTACAGGTAGCAAACGCAATCATGTCGGAAGCGGCACTGTCATTCCTAGGTCTGGGGCTGCCAGTCGACCAGCCGTCACTGGGTGCGTTGATCAGTATCGGTTTTAACTACATCTTCTCAGGTGCTTGGTGGATTACTGCCTTCCCAGGTATCGTACTAGTAACGCTAGTATTGGTGATCAACCTCTTGGGTGACTGGTTACGTGATGTATTCAACCCAAAAATTTATAAAGGTTGATCTCAGTAGTTAAGAAAACAACAAGTTGAGTATAAAATACGAGCTGGATGAAAATCCGGCTCTTTTTTTGCTTGTTGTTTTATCATTCATGTTTTATTGACGCTTTGTCGCGATAATTTCATCACTAAACCTTATTAGAGTGAAGCGTATGGAAATGAAGAAGGCGCTTAAGCCATCACGTATCGCCCATCCAACTTTGAGCTTAGCTTTACTGCTAGCCTGTGCGCCGTTCGCAGAGACGGTGAGTGCACAAGAATTCCTGTGCCAGGCGACGCAAGCGAGTCACCAAGAGTTGCCTGTTCTGGATAAGACTTGTCCTATTGGGAAGGGAGTATGGGGAAAGAAAGTGCCGCAAGGAGGCAATTTATTTTGGGTTCAATGCGGTTTGTTACCTAAAAAAATGCCGTTAGCCAAAGCTAAGCCACTCTATAACAAAATCAGTACTGATGTTTGGATGAAGCCGGAAGACAAAGGGTTCCGCTGTTTGATTGGGCCGTACAAAAGTTTTGAGCAAGCGAGCACAGATTTAGTCCAAGTTAGGACCGTATCTGGTTATAAAGAAGCCTTTATTCGTGTGGTGGGAGCAAACATCTCTGAGCCAGTGAAGAAGACTAAGAGCGTAAGCAAGCCGAAGCCAGTGGCTAAGAATACCTCTGCGTTCGAGCCAAAGCCGGCTGCTGTAAACGTGCCGGAGGCAACCCCTTCTACAAAAGTGAAGCCAGCAGAACCTGTGAGTGTCAGCAACAATGTTGAAGTGCGATTGAAGGCCATCTTACAAGGTAAAACTTACGTCGTACCTTACTTGCTTGATGCAGGAAATCAGTTTTACATGGAATATGGCAAGCCATGGAATCGCTTGAGTTATGCAAGCTCACAACAAGTATGTGGTGAGTTAGGGATGGGCTTAGTATCTTCATCTGAGTTCAAAGCTTTACGCGATTCTGGAGTGATGGAAAAGAATGAATGGCCTCTGCAACTGCCTTATTGGGGAGAGAATCGATTGGGATTATTCGCCGATCGTGAGCCGAACCCATTAACAGGCATATCACTACTCAATGTCATGTGCGTCAAATAACGCAGTCCCGATATAAGCCTCGCAATGCGAGGCTTATTACTTACTAGCTTGCATAAAAGAACAGTGCTGCTTGTTCATGTTTGACTGACTGGGCATAATGTTACATGTAACATTACTGATAATTTAGATATTTATGGCTCAACAGAATAAGAAAGCACGAACGACGCTACAGGATGTCGCAGATAAAGTTGGCGTAACTAAAATGACGGTCTCGCGTTATATGCGTAACCCAGACTCCGTGGCAGAAAAAACACGGGTGAAGATTGCTGCGGCGATTGAAGAGATGGGTTACATCGAGAACCGAGCGCCAGCGATGTTGTCGAAGTCTTCCAGTAAAGCGATCGGCATTTTGCTGCCTTCATTGTCCAACCAAATTTTTGCGTCTTTTGTTCAGGGCATTGAAACAGTTACCAAAGCCAATGGCTACGAAACCCTCCTTGCACACTTTAGCTATGATGAATTGGAAGAAGAGCGCAAGATTGCCTCTTTGCTTTCTTACCAAGTCGACGGCTTAATCCTGACGGAAAGCCATCATACTCAGCGCACATTGCAGATGATCAAGAATGCAGGCGTACCAGTAGTGGAAACGATGGAATTGCCAGAATGCCCGATTGATATGGCAGTGGGGTTGGATCATGAAGATGCGGCTTATAACGTGGTGAAGCTTATGTTGGAGTCGGGAAAACGTACGATAGTCTACTTCGGAGCTCGCCTAGATACGCGTACCAAGCTACGTATGAAAGGTTATGATCGTGCGATGACAGAAGCAGATTTAGAGCCCAAGCATATATTAACTGGCGAACACTCAAGTTTCTCTTTGGCATCTGATCTACTAGAACGCGCTTTAAATACCTATCCAGATCTGGACGGTGTATTTTGTACCAATGATGATATCGCAATCGGTACTTTATTAAATGCACAGCAACTTAATATCAAAGTACCAGAGCAACTTGCCATTGTTGGCTATAACGCATTAG
>Ga0209379_10001044_pt1 | contig 19287 bp, 16 predicted proteins | sample tdDd001_FD_187124 | JGI IMG/M metagenome (GOLD analysis project Ga0209379, IMG submission 187124) | Marine sediment microbial communities from the Atlantic coast under amendment with organic carbon and nitrate - tdDd00.1 (SPAdes)... | ecosystem: Environmental > Aquatic > Marine > Coastal >...
GTGTAAAGAATCCAATTGTAAGCCACAAGTGGCGTTTTTTAACAGTAATCATATGAGCCCCTAAATAGTTTGATCCCGCTTAGACACAAGAATCGATTTAAGCATGTAATACAATTATAACATTTCGACAATATTAGACAAATGAATTCTGAATATTAAACGATTTCTTAATAATTTAATATACAATTGGTTAGCAAATTAATATCAAATGGTAATAAAGTGGCTATGTTCTCTTGAATTAAACTTTACCGAATGGGATAATTGATTAGTGACGACTCGTTTATTTAAAATTGAACAATTGGCTCGATTATTGCAACATATACAGATATAAAGCTACAACAGGGGGGATTTGGTGCAAAAGACAATTCGAGTTCAGATTGAAAAAGGCATACATGCACGAACAGCAGCCTTTATCTCTGGTGCAACAGGGAATATCAATAGAGAGTACAGCACAGAAGTGTTTATACGTAAAGGATTAACCAGTGTGCCAGCCACAAGCATGCTTGCACTCAATTACTTAAAAATCAAAAATGAAGACGAAATTGAAATTGTTATTAAAGGAGATCGTGCTTCTGAAGCCATGGTGGCGATGGAGAAACTTTTCCTTAATGAAAACAATCTTAGAATCACTGATTTAGAGAGCTTTGATAAGGTGTTGGATGCAAACTCAAAACGCTCAGAGTTCATAATAGATCAAATGCAAAGTGGTGTGTTGTATCTTAATAAAAATAAAGTTATTGTTCTGGTGAATGAATCGACTGAACGGATTACTGGGAAGTCGAGGAGTCAACTGCTTGGAAACACGTTAGAATCTTGTTTCAGTGAGCATGAAAGAGGCCTTTTTGATTGTGTTCAAAACTTCGAATCCAGAAAAGTCATGGCCTTTAATAAGTATTTAGAGTGCTCTCAAAAATCAGTTCAAATTGATTCAGGAACAGGCACAATGATCACTTTAAGAGATGTTACAACACTCGTGAGCTTGAATAATGAATTGGCAGATGTCAGAGCGGTTAGAGAGCGACTGGGACATGTCTTAGAGTACCTGACGGATGGTGTTGCGGTTGTCGACAACAGCGGTGTTATTCAGTATGTAAATTCATCGTTTTGTCAGTTGTTTAAAGTGGATACATCGATTCTCGGGACGAAATTGTGCGACACCCCCTCGTCAGTATTGTGTTCAAAACTCATGCCATACTTAACTGATATTCTCGAAACAAGAGAATTTTTTGACAGTAAAATATTTGAAATAGAACCTGATAAAAAAGTGGCAGTGAGTGTATCGGGGCTGGATATGGATGATGAGTTCACGGGCGTCATTGGCATTTTTACTGAGTTGAACACCATGCGGGAACTCGTCAACAAGCTGAATGCAGCAGAGAAGAAAGTTGAAACCCTTGAGAAAAAACTTAAAATGGCGAGCCCATTGCATGCCGCTTTTAAATGTCTTATCGGTGATAGTCGGGCGCTTGACGAAGCACTTCGTGTGGCTACGCGTGTTGCGAACACGTCAGCTACGGTTCTTGTAACTGGAGAAAGTGGAACGGGTAAAGAACTCTTCGCAAAAGCCATTCATGAAGCCAGTCCGCGAAAAGATGGTCCATTTATTCGTGTGAACTGTGCGGCCATTCCTGAGAATCTCATTGAAAGTGAGTTGTTTGGACATGAAAAAGGATCATTCACTGGAGCGATTAGTCAAAGGATTGGTAAATTCGAACAAGCACAAAATGGAACAATCTTTCTAGATGAAATAGGAGAAGTTCCTCTTCAAACTCAAGTCAAGCTTTTACGAGTTCTACAGGAATTTGAAGTGGACCGCGTTGGTGGCCAGAAGCCTGTAAAGGTGGATGTGCGTGTCATCACTGCAACAAATAAGAATCTTTATGAAATGATCCAAAAAAAGACCTTCAGAGAGGACTTATATTACCGACTGAATGTTATTCCAATAAACCTGCCGCCACTGCGTGACAGAATGGGTGACATACCACTGTTGGTCGAATTCTTCTTAGAGAAGATCGCTTTAAGAGAGCGTTCGGATAAAAAGTTCATATCATCAGAAGTCCTAGAGTATTTAGAGGCGTATTCATGGCCGGGTAATATTAGAGAGCTTGAAAACACACTGATTCGAGCGGCAACCTTATCTGAAGGGATGCATATTGAATCAGATGTTTTACCACATAACATAACCAATGTGAAGAAGATTAACGGTCTTATTCGTCTAGTAGATGGGCACCTGCTTCCGATAGAAGCATATGAAAAAGAAATCATTAAGGAAGCATTGCGGCTATACGGGAGCTTTAATAAGGCGGGTAAAGCACTCGGACTAACGCATAGAACAGTTGGGCTGAAAGCAAAAAAATACGGATTAGTGGATTAACTTAAATAACTATGTATGAGAAAAGATAAAGCCATGATGTCGTAGATATCATGGCTTTTATTCTCCTGATAAAAATTATCAGGTTTCGTATTTTAGCTGGATACTTATTATCAGAAAATTCGATTAAATATCGGAAAACGTCGTAAATTACATATAAGATTTTACCTTTTTGACTTTAAAAGTGGCTGTTTCAACAAGCTGTATAAGTTTCAAGCAATAAAAAATAGAATTGGCACGGCTCTTGCTCTATGTTATTGGCGGAGGTGATTAAATGAAGCCAATCGTTAAAGGTTTTGCTGAAGGGACTGCATTTGCTCCAGACTTAGAATGTGTCCAGAATACACTTACGATAAATGAACCTGCAAAGTCACCTGAAGAAGAAAAGGGTAAATTCGAGGGCGCACTTGCAGTTGTATATCAGAATTTAGGGAAAATGATTGATGATGCCCGGTTGCGTTCAGATGAAGTTACAGCAGGTATATTGTCAGTGCATCAAATGCTGCTTGAAGACGAAAGTATTCTGATTGAAGTGAATGAATTGATTTCAAATGGAACTTCAGCATATTTAAGTGTGGTTGAGGTGTTTGATGAATGGATCCAAACATTTGAAACCATGGACAATGAATATATGAAAGAGCGAAGCACAGATCTGAAAGATTTGAAAATGAGTCTAATGCGTGTTTTAAGTGGGACGCGTGTTCAAGTGAAAGACATAGACGATGAATCGCTGGTGTTATTCACCAAAGAGTTAACACCCTCTCAGCTGGCCATGATGGATATTGAAAGACTGAAGGGTGTGGTTACAGAACATGGTGGAGAGACGTCACATGCCGCAATTATGTGTAAATCATTGAACATTCCGATGGTCGTAGGTCAATTGCCTGATGATGTTGGGCATGCGAATATACAGGTTTTGCTTGATGCTGTTAAAGGTGAGGTTATCCTGTCGCCCATTGCTTCCGAGGTGGAGACATTTGGTCATAAAAGAAGGACGTATGAGAAATTTCAGATGAGTTTGACCAACTACAGTCAACTGAGCCTAGGGGCCAATACAGGTCAAAATTTACAGGTTAATATAGGTGACCTTGACGATCTTCCACAAGTTATCGAAGCGAGTACTTCTGGAGTGGGATTGTTTCGAACAGAATTTTTATTTATGAAAAGTGATCAAATTCCAACTGAAGAACAACAAGTGGGTGCATATACAGAAGTGTTGACCGCTTTTGGAGATAAACCTGTGACACTAAGAACCATTGATATTGGTGGCGACAAAGATTTGCCATATTTAAATATGCCAAAAGAGGATAATCCGTTTTTGGGGTATAGAGCCATTCGTATGTGTTTAGGAACTCATGAAGAGATGTTTAGAACACAGCTCAGGTGCATACTCAGATCAAGCGTCTATGGAAACGCAAGGATCATGTTCCCTATGATCTCAAATTTGAAAGAACTTAAGTTATCTTTAGGGATATTAGAAGAAGAAAAGAAAAAACTGGGTAGCGAAGGAGTTCCATATGACAAGAATATCAAGGTTGGAATCATGATCGAAGTGCCTTCTGCAGCCTTGTGTGCAAACAGTTTGGCAAAGTACGTGGACTTCTTCAGTATCGGGACAAATGACCTGACACAGTATACTATGGCATCTGACCGAATGAACTCGAAAGTGGCACATTTGTATTCTTATTTTGAACCAGCGGTTCTTATGTTAGTGAAACAAACCATTCAAGCGGGAAAGAGTGCAGGCATTGAGGTTTGTGTTTGTGGGGAAATGGCATCAAATCCACTTGCAATTCCGCTGCTCATGAATATGGGTCTTGGTAAGTATTCTGTAAGTCCAAGTCGAGCGAACTCGGCCAGGTATATACTTTCAAAACTTGACACAGTAATGAAAAAAGACGAGGACACTCAATTGTCTCAAAACCTCATGGATCTCACGCTTGAACGTGATGAAATCATCGATGAGCTAAATGTTTTCATGCAATCTGTATTTAATGAAGAACTGGAATGGCTATAGTCTATGAAACAAATATAAATAGAATTAAGGAGGTGATCGAGTGAAATCCATCAATTTAATCATAAAGCACAAGGGGGGTCTACATGCGCGCCCGGCAGGCCAACTTGTTGGTGTTTCGGGTCAGTTTAATTGTAATGTAGAACTTGAGTACAACGGCAAAACAGCTGCTGTTAAAAGCATTCTGAAGGTTTTGTCTCTAGCAATACCAGAAAAGGCATCGTTCACTGTTAATGCAGACGGTCCTGAAGAGGAATCTGCAGTTACAGCGATAAAGACGTTCATAGAATCATTAGATTAAGCTCGGATACTTACACTCAGTTACTCAAACTCAGAGGAGGTACAAAATGAAAAAGATCATTAATCAGGTAGAGAACATTGTTGACGAAATGCTAAAAGGTGCAGTGAAGGCTCACCCGGAAGACTTGAAAAGAGTTGACGGATTCAACGTATTGGTGAGAACCAATGCACCTGTTAAAGGACGCGTTGCTTTAGTCAGTGGTGGCGGTAGTGGTCATGAACCTTCACATGGTGGTTTTGTAGGTATGGGTATGTTATCTGGAGCGGTTGCCGGTGAAGTGTTTACATCACCAACTCCAGATCAAGTTTATGAAGCTATTAAAGCAGTTGATGGCGGTGACGGTGTTCTTCTGGTTATTAAGAATTACTCAGGCGACATTATGAACTTCGAAATGGCTGCAGAGCTTGCTGAAGCTGATGGTATAAAAGTTGGTAACGTTGTCGTCAATGACGACGTAGCAGTAGAAGATAGTCTTTACACAACAGGTCGTCGTGGTATTGCAGGCACTGTATTTGTACATAAAATTGCAGGTGCTGCAGCAGAACGTGGAGAATCGTTAGATGAAGTTGTTAGAATTGCAAATAAAGTAAACTCTAACATGCGTTCAATGGGTATGAGTTTAACGCCTTGTACAGTTCCAGCAGCAGGCAAGCCTGGATTTGAAATCCCTGATGATGAGCTTGAAATGGGTCTTGGTATCCATGGCGAGCCGGGAACACATAGAGAAAAAATCAAGTCAGCGAATGAAATTGCAAAGTACTTATTAGAAAAGATTCTTGGTGACATGCCTCTTGAAGAAAACACTGAAGTCGCTGTCATGGTGAACGGACTTGGTGGGACACCACTCATGGAAAAATACATATTAAATAATGCTGTTTATGATTACTTGAATGATAAAAAACTCAGTATTCATAAGACCATGATCGGTAACTATATGACATCGCTTGAAATGGCAGGCCTTTCATTAACTGTTCTAAAACTTGACGATGAGCTTAAAACATTATTGAATGCACCTGCAAACACGCCTGCTTTTAAACAGTTCTAGATTAAGAGTGTGAATAAGATGTATTGGGTATATTAGGTTACGTACTAAATCGAATAGAAAGTGTAGGGACATAATATGGTGACGAAGGCTACTGTTATTAACACGATCAATAATTTATCGGAAGTGATTATTGAAAATAGCGAAATGCTAAACGATCTCGATCGAGCTATTGGTGATGCTGACCATGGCATCAATATGAAGCGTGGATTTCTAAAGGTTAAGACAACGATGGAAAGTACAGAAATAAATGACATTGGACATGCATTCAAAACGGTAGGTATGACGCTGCTGACAAGTGTTGGCGGAGCCTCTGGGCCATTATATGCAACTGCATTTCTAAAGTTTGCAGATCAATGTAAGGGTAATGAAACCATTGACTTGGGCACATTCGAAAATATGCTTGATGCGGCAATTGCCGGCATGATGCACCGTGGGAAATCTGATGCAGGATGCAAAACAATGCTTGATGTGTGGATTCCTTACACAAACACACTTAAAAATGAAAATGCAAACGGGAACACATTCGTTGATGCACTGAGTAAATCTATGGTCGCAGCCCATGAAGGCTTTGAGTATTCTAAGACAATCATAGCAACAAAAGGTCGTGCAAGTTACCTTGGCGAGCGAAGTCTGGGTCACGGTGATCCCGGTGCTGCATCAACGGTACTGATTCTTAAATCGTTATCAGACATGTTTCAGGAGGCATAATTATGGTAGGCATTGTACTTGTATCACATAGCCCGAAAATTGCGAAAGGGATTCTTGAACTTATTACGCAAATGGCTCCTAATTATGAACAAGTCGTCGCATGCGGCGGTACTTCAGAAGGTGAGATCGGCACCGACCCGGCAGCAATCATGACAGGGATTGAACAAGTGAATAAAGGCGACGGTGTGGTCATTCTAGTAGATATCGGAAGTGCGATCATGAGTGCGGAAATGGCACTGGATCTTCTTGAAGGTGATACACTTTCAAATATTATTGTAGCAGATGGACCTATAGTTGAGGGTGGACTCAATGCGGCGGTGAGTGCATCTATAGGAAGTTGCTTTGAAGATGTGGTTGCGGCGATTGAAGACGCTCGAACTTTATCTAAGCTGTAAATGAAATTAAGTAAGTGTATCCTTTTGGATACACTTATTTTTATGCTTTGTGCGCAAATTAATATAAGGTGTAGTCATTTGGGTACATATATATTGAAAGTGAAATTTGCACATAAAACTGTAGCCAAATAGATACAAATACGTCGGAATAGAAATGTAAATTACTGGACAAATAGAGCTTTATAATTATTTAGAAATGAGCATAACGAGTAATAGCAAGGGTTGTAGGGAAGGTGCAGAAAGTTGGCATCTAACTTGCGTTATAGATACGCAAGAACAACAAACACGCTGTAGTGTTTATATAACGGACGGAGGTCATATTATGAAGAAGAGAATTGCGCTAGAAGAAGCCATCTCGAAAGTTCAAGATGGAATGACACTGATGATTGGTGGATTTTTAGGTTGCGGAACACCAGAAAATATCATCACTGCACTCGTTGAAAAAAATGTACAAGATTTAACGATTATTTGTAATGACACAAGTTTTGTAGACAAAGGCATTGGACGCCTTGTCGCTAACAAACAAGTTAAAAAAGTCATCACTTCACATATCGGAACGAACAAAGAAACTGGTCGACAAATGAACGAAGGTGAACTGGAAGTTGTCCTAGTACCACAAGGCACACTTGCTGAACAAGTACGTGCAGGCGGTGCTGGTCTTGGCGGCGTGTTGACACCAATTGGCCTAGGCACACCTGTTGAAGACGGCAAAGAGAAAATTGAAGTGAATGGTCAAACATTCTTACTTGAAACAGCTATTAAAGCTGACGTTGCACTTATCCACGGTTCTATCGTCGATGAAAAAGGCAACACATACTATAATCAAGCCACTCGTAACTTCAACCCGCTGATGGCAACAGCTGCTGAGACAGTGATCGTTGAAGCTGAAAAAATAGTAAAAGTCGGTGAAATAGAGCCACATCTTATTATGACACCGGGTCTATTCGTGAACTACGTAGTGGGGGAGGAATAATTATGAATCCAAAAGAAATTATCGCACGCCGTGTTGCAAAAGAATTTAACGATGGTGATGTTGTAAACCTAGGTATTGGTCTACCTACTATGGTAGCTAACTATATTCCAGAAGATGTTGAAGTTCTTCTGCATTCAGAAAATGGATTCACGGGTATTGGTCCAGCTCCTGAAGAAGGACAAGAAGAAAAAGATCTTGTGAACGCTGGCGGAATGCCTGTAACGATCAATCCAGGCGGCACGTTCTTTGACAGTGCTATGTCATTCACGATCATTCGTGGCGGTCACCTTGATGCAACAGTTCTTGGTGCACTTCAAGTTGATGAAAAAGGCAACCTTGCAAACTGGATGATTCCAGGAAAGCTTGTTCCAGGTATGGGCGGCGCAATGGATCTAGTCGGTGGCGCTAAAAAAGTTATCGTTTCTATGGTTCATACTGCAAAAGGCAATCACAAAATACTAAAAGAGTGCAACCTACCACTGACAGCTGCTGGTAAGGTTAGCAAAATAATCACTGAAATGGGCGTTATGGAAGTGACAAGCGAAGGTCTTGTTCTTACAGAATACAACCCTGAATTCACTATAGAAGAAATTCAAAATGCAACGGGGGCAACATTGGTTATCTCTGACAGCTTGGTGAAGATGCAGTAAAAGACGTAGTTATCACCTTCCATTAGAGATTACATTTCTATATAAGAGGAGGCAACATGTTTAAAAAAATCTCAAAGGGCTGTGTACGCATAGTCCAAAATTATCTGCCAGACCCGTTCTTATTTGCGGTGATTCTGACATTGGTTGTACTTGGCGCTGGAATACTGGTGACAGGTCAAAGTCCACTCGCAATGGTACTTCACTGGAGTGGTGGTTTCTGGAACTTGCTCGCATTTTCAATGCAGATGTGTCTGGTTCTAGTAACAGGACATACTCTAGCGAGTACGCCTGTTGTTAAGCGCGGTCTTAAAAGATTGTCGAAGATGTGTAAAACACCACTTCAAGCAATTATCGCAGTCACTTTTGTATCAACAGTGGCTTGCTGGATCAACTGGGGATTTGGTCTGGTAATTGGTGCTCTATATGCGCGCCAACTTGCAAGAGAAGTTAAGAATGTAGACTACCGTCTATTGATTGCTTCTGCATATTCAGGTTTTATTGTTTGGCATTCTGGACTCTCGGGTTCGGTACCACTCAAGCTTGCTACGGCTGGTGAAGGTCTAGCAAAAGCAACAAATGGCGCTGTGATTGATCCGATTAGTACTTCACAGACTATTTTTGCACCATTTAACTTAATCATCTTCGGATTCATTCTTGTGACACTACCATTTGTGAATCGAGCTATGCATCCAGTCGGCAGTGATATTATCGCCGTTGATCCTAAATTGATCGAAGAAGAGGAAGATGGACATGGTGTAATTGAACACGGTGGAACGTTCGCAGATAAAATGGAAAACAGTCCTGTTCTATCAATGTTGATGGGTGCAATGGGACTTACATTTATCATTTACTATTTCGCGAAAAATGGATTTGAGTTAAATCTAAACATAGTAAACTTTACGTTCCTATTCATAGGAATAATCTTACATAAGACACCGAGACGTTTTCTTGATGCGATATCTTCTGCAGCAAAAGGCACATCGGGAATTATCCTTCAATTTCCATTCTACGCAGGTATTATGGGCATGATGGTTGGTTCAAACCCAGAAACAGGTCTTTCATTAGCAGGTCTGATTTCACAAGGTTTTGTCAGCATTTCAAACGAAACAACTTATCCGTTATTCACGTTCCTGAGTGCGGGTATCGTTAACTTCTTTGTTCCATCTGGCGGTGGTCAATGGGCAGTACAAGCACCTATTATGATGCCTGCGGGTGCAGAGCTTGGGGTTTCTGCAGCTAAAACAGGTATGGCAATAGCGTGGGGTGATGCATGGACCAATATGATTCAACCATTTTGGGCATTACCTGCACTCGGTATTGCAAATTTAGGCGCACGAGATATTATGGGATTCTGCCTTGTTGATTTACTATATAGCGGCGTGATTATAGCGCTGGGCCTTATGTTCATTGGTTAAACTCCAAATTAATCACTGAACGTTAGAACAAAGAAATCACTATTTAAGTGAAAATTGTTTATGAGTGTGTATTGAGAAAATTGGAGGCAATAAAATGAGAGAAATCGTAATCGCATCAGCCGTGAGAACACCAGTAGGTAGTTTTGGTGGATCGCTAAAGAATGTTTCAGCAGTAGACTTAGGCGCACTGGTTATCAAGGAAGCTCTTGGCCGTGCTGGTGTAGCTGCCGCAGAGGTAGACGAAGTTATTATGGGTTGTGTACTTCAAGCTGGTTATGGACAAGGTGTTGCACGTCAAGCTTCTGTAAAAGCGGGCTTACCTGTTGAAACACCAGCATGGACACTAAACATGATCTGTGGTTCTGGTCTTAAATCTGTAGGTGTTGCATTCGACATGATTGCAGCTGGAAGTGCAGATATTGTTGTAGCAGGCGGTACGGAAAATATGAGCATGTCACCTTACGTTATGAAAAATGCAAGATGGGGACAACGTATGGGCAATGGCGAGCTTACAGATATTATGGTGCACGATGGCCTTACAGATGCATTTGAAGGTTACCATATGGGCATCACAGCAGAAAATATTGTAGATCAATGGCAATTGACTCGAGAAGATCAAGATCAATTTGCATTTGATAGTCAGCAAAAGGCGGCTAAGGCTCAGGCAGATGGCAGATTTAAAGAAGAAATCGTGCCTGTATCTATCCCACAGCGTAAAGGCGACCCAATCATCTTTGATACTGACGAATTTATTAAGCCAGGGGTGAAGCTGGAAAAACTTGCTAGCCTTCGACCTGCATTTAAAAGAGACGGTTCAGTAACAGCAGGTAATGCTTCTGGTATCAATGATGGAGCAGCTGCACTTCTGATCATGAGTGCTGAAAAAGCAAAAGAACTTGGCGTTACGCCACTTTGCACAATCGTTACACATGCATCAGCAGGTGTTGAGCCATCTATCATGGGCATTGGTCCTGTTAATGCCGTACAAAAAGCTCTAAAACGTGCCGACCTAACAAAAGACCAAATTGACCTGGTTGAAGCTAATGAAGCTTTTGCAGCTCAGTCTCTGGCTGTTATGAAAGAGTTAGATCTCGATAAATCCATCGTTAATGTAAATGGCGGTGCGATTTCAATAGGACACCCAATTGGCGCATCTGGTGCTCGTATTTTCGTTACACTGATTCACGAATTACTAAAACGTGAGAAGTCAGAGTACGGTCTTGCGACACTATGTATCGGCGGCGGTATGGGCGAGGCTATGATCGTTAAAAAATAAAGCTTACTTACCCAAGAAGAGTTCACACACACACACACACTTCTTGATAGGAGAGGCACACGGCTAAGGATTAGTTCACCATAGCCGCTGTGCCTCTTGCATTTTTTGGTGAATATCATATGATTATGAGTGAGTAATCTGTGTTAAACGTTTGGAGTGTGATTATATGAAGCTGTCATACAAAGACCTGAAAATGCAAATGGAAATGATTGATGAATTCATTGAAAGAGCTTATGAAGGTATGATCATTGTCGATGCTGAAGGCAAAATAACAAAATTTAAATATGAAAAACTTCTAGGGATCAAGGAGCATGAAGCCCTTGGTAAACATGTCACAGAAGTGATTGAGAATACAAGACTTCACAAAGTTTTAGAGACCGGAAAATCCGAAATGGGAGACATCCAAAATATCAATGGTCATGATATGGTGACCACAAGAATCCCTATAGAACGAGACGGTATAATTATTGGCGCAGTTGGAACGGTTCTTTTTAAAGATGTTGTTGAAGTTAAATATATGGCGGATTACATTGAAACGATGAATTCGCAAATGAAAAAGTATAAAAAAGAGATTAAAAGGCTGAATCAGGCCAAATACTCTTTTGAAAATATTCTAACCCAAAATCCGCAAATGAAATTTTTAATCGAGATTGCAAAACGTGCTGCTGAAACAAATTCGACAGTTTGTATTGAAGGTGAAAGTGGAACGGGCAAGGAGTACTTTGCCCATGCCATTCATAAAGGGAGCCAAAGAAAATACGGTCCTTTTGTGAAAATAAACTGTGCGGCCATTCCGAAGGATCTTCTAGAATCTGAGCTTTTCGGTTATGAACCCGGTGCATTCACGGGAGCTTCGAGCACGGGCAAAATCGGGAAATTTGAATTGGCCAGTGGGGGAACGATATTCTTGGACGAGATCGGGACAATGCCACTGGAAATGCAAGCTAAACTTCTTCGAGTTCTTGAGGAACGGGAGTTTGAACGGGTGGGTGGACACAATAAAGTTGAGGTTGACGTCCGGGTTATATCTGCAACTAATGAAGACCTGCGCTCTCTTGTTAAGAAATTAAAATTCCGTGAGGACCTGTATTATAGACTGGAAGTTGTAAGTCTAAAAATACCACCATTATACAAACGGAGTGAAGATGTTCCGCTTATTGCGAACAGTCTATTAAAGAATTTTTTATCCTCTTATCCGAATTGCCCTACAAGTTTTTCGCAAGGGGCAATGAAAAGGTTGCAATCATACTCATGGCCAGGTAATGTTAGAGAGCTGAGAAATGTGGTTGAGAGTTCTATTAATATGGCTCAAACCAAAGTCATTTATACAAAAGATTTACCGGATTACGTTCAGAGTGAACTTGAGAATCCAAGGCTCATAACAGTCACATCAGACAATGAACTCGACAATACATTCATTCATACACAGGTTAAAAAAATCTGGGAAATGAGTGGAGACTTAGACCTAAAACGCTGTGTGGAAGAAACAGAGCGCAACATCATTCTTGAAGCCATAAGACGATGTGAGGGAAATAAAACAGAAGCGGCGAAGCTGCTTGGAATGCATAGAACAGCCCTTTATAAGAAAATTGATAAATTGGGACTATAAAAACATATGGTATATAATGGTAATAACCTGTTATAATTATCAAAACAGCTCAAATGACAGGAGTCGAAAATGAATAAACTGAACACGTTACAAAAATACTTTGGTTATACAAGCTTTAGAACAGGTCAGGAAGACTTGATAGACAGCATTATAGAAGGTAATGACGCTCTTGGTATTATGCCTACAGGCGGCGGTAAGTCACTATGTTACCAGTTGCCTGCAGTTATGCAAAGTGGAACAGCGATAGTGGTCTCTCCGCTTATTTCTCTAATGAAGGATCAAGTGGATAGCCTTAATGAAGCGGGTATTCCAGCAACATTTATAAATAGCACACTCGACAATGAGGAAATGCTGCTTCGTCTTGACGCCATGCGTTATGGCGATTATAAGTTGGTGTACGTTGCGCCTGAGCGATTGAATTCCCATATGTTCACAAATAGAATTGCACATATGGACATCAGCATGATTGCTATTGATGAGGCACACTGTATCAGTCAATGGGGTCACGACTTCCGACCAAGCTATAGAGAAATTCCAAGGTTTTTAAGTTTATTTGCGAAAAGACCACCTCTTGCGGCATTCACTGCGACTGCAACCAAAGAGGTTATTGTAGAAATTAAGGACATTCTTCAGCTTCAAAATGCGACTGAAAGAGTGACTGGTTTTGATAGACCCAATCTATTTTACAAAGTAACTGCACCAAGCAATAAATTTAAATACTTGACCACATACCTTGGCAACAGGCCAGAGGGTGAAAGTGGGATTATTTACTGTACAACAAGAAAAACAGTGGAATCACTGACAAAAAAATTAGTAGGTGAAGGTTACGCAGCCGTTGGTTATCATGGTGGAATGGACAGCAATGTTAGAAAGCATGTTCAAGAGGATTTCATGTTTGACCGTTCTCAGCTGATTGTTGCAACAAATGCATTTGGTATGGGAATCGACAAACCGGACGTTCGCTCGGTCGTGCATTACAATATGCCAAAGAATATGGAAGCCTACTATCAGGAAGCAGGCCGTGCGGGTCGTGACGGAGCTCCAGCAGAGTGTATGCTCATGTACTCACCTGCTGATATAGTGAGTCAGAAAATGCTCATAGACAACGATACACAGAGTGACGCGCGTAAACAGTTGTTGAATGAGAATTTACAGTATCTTATCAATTACTGTCACTCGGACGACTGCCTAAGACATTTAATAACAGGCTACTTTGACGAGCCTGAAGATAGTGAGAATAATGCAGGCGCAAAACCGCCTTGTGGACATTGCGGGAATTGCCTTGATCAATCTGAAAAGAGAGATGTAACGCTAGAATCCCAAAAGATTCTGTCATGTATATATAGGACCAATCAAGCGTTTGGCATGAATCTGATCATTCAAATACTGAGAGGTTCAAAAGAGAAACGTATTATGAATATGCGTCTCGACAATCAGTCCACGTATGGCCTGATGAAAGAAAACAATCCCGGAGAAATTAGGGAGATCATTATGATGCTTCTCGCCAGCGGTTATGTGAGAATGACAACAGATCAATTTCCAATATTAAAACTACAGAACTCTGCAAAATCCATTTTAAAAGGTCAGAAAAATGTATTTATAAAGGTGGACCGTCTAGAGTCTTCTAAAGCATCTGGTAAAGGTTCAAAAAGAAAAGCCAAACGAAAAGCTCCAAGTGGTTCACTTGAAGGCCTTGAGTATAACCAAGCTTTATTCGACACACTTGCACAGATTCGTAAAAGCATATCAGAAGAAAAAGGGATTCCAAGTTACGCCGTATTCCATAACAGTGCCCTTTACGAAATGGCTGCTCTTTATCCTCAAACAGAAGATGCGTTTCTTGACATTAATGGAGTTGGACAAAAGAAGTTTGAGAACTACGGGAAATTGTTTATGGAGACCATTAATTCTTTTTGTCATGAAAATCAAGTTTCAAACGATCAAGTAGAAGCGAGTCGTAAAAAAGTTGATGACTTGGTTGATAATTTAACCGAGGATGAGCAGAAGCAATTTGAGGTTAAATCCGAAGCTTTAAAAGAATCAATGGATGAAAGATGTGAGAATACCTATAAGGCGTATCTTGAAGGTATGTCTCTTAAAGAGATTTCAACGCAACGCGGATTCACATCAGGAACGATTATAAAACACCTCGAAAGATGCCAATTAAAGGACATGCCTGTTAATTGGAGAAAACTTATAGAAGAGGATAAAATAAGTGAAATTCAAGACGTGATTAACGACGTTGGCCGCGATTCACTTAAAGCTATTAAAGACGCTCTTCCAAACAGTGTGTCATATGATGACGTACGCGTTGTCCTTGAAATGTTAAAGCAAGAACTCAGTGTATAAAGTTTTGAAAAAATTACTCAGAAATAGGGAACTTCTTGAAGCTTCTTTTCGTCTTAAAGACAAACAAAAGAAAAATAGAAGAAGAACCAATAGATAAACGGTTTTTGAGGAGAATAATAATGATTAAAAAAATGAGTTCAAAACTAGCAATAACGGTTGGTCTAATAATTTTAGGAATGGGTCTTATGGTGGGCTGTACTCAAGTAGACGCTACTCCAGTAGAATCTACTCCAGTAGAAGCTACAGAAGAAAGTCCAATCGCAGTAGAGGACACTACTCAGAGACGTACAAGACCATGTGAACCTCTTGATGATGAAACAAAAACAGACTCAAAAGTAGATATAGAATTTGACATTATTGGTCAATTAATTGAGATAGACGGCGACAAGGCGCACATCTTGTTTGGAGACATTGTTGAAATGTTTACTGTTTCTAATGCCTCTGATTTTTACTTAGGTGAAACAGTGAAGGTCAATGGCAGTGGTGAGCTTAAAACATTAGAGAGTTTTATAACTGAGAGTTTTACAATCAAACATACCAGTATGGGAGATATGATTGAATCTCTTGAAGGCACTGTCGTTGAATCAAAAGGATCAAAACTTGTTGTTCTAACGAAGTCAGGCGAAGAAACCTTTGAAGTTTATGATGATGCTTACTTTGAAAAGGGTGCAAACGTCCATGTGGATTACGTTCGTTTTATGAATGGAAATTCGCAAAAAACGCTTATTCAAGTCTTTGATCTTGACTCAAATATGAAACTGACTGTGCAAGGCATCGAGAGAACGGACTCAGGTTACATGTCTTTAAAGTGTATCGATGAGGCGGGTATGGAGTCTTCTGTTCAAGTGAGCATAGGAACAAATGATAATTTTAATCTTTCAGATTTAAAAGTTGAAGACAAAATAAACGTGATTCCTAAAGTCATCATGGAATCTTATCCATTGCAAATTATACCAAAGCGTATTGTGCTGGAGAAATAATAATGCGCTCTAACTAAACCATCAATAAAGCCTCGTGATTGAGAAAAAATTCAATCACGAGGCTTTATTTTTTTGCATGTGTGAAACTTTAAATCTGGTTTAAAGAATTTCCTTTATGTTTTCAATATACTCTTTAGCAATCGGTGAGAGCGGCCTGCTTTTAGTAGATATCCACCCTAGTTCAACTGAGAGATCGTAGTCTAGAAGAGGTAATGCCTTAACATTGCTGTAATACTCAGTGTTCTTGTAAGCATTCCAGTTATGAATTCCTATGGAGTAAGCATCTGTGTTTTTTAAAAAATCATTCATACTGGCTCTATCTGAAACATAAATCCGATTGTATGGATTAAAAATGCCCATTTCGGCCCATTCAATACTAAAGTTATATTGTTCATCTAAGAAAGATACAAATGCATATTTACTTATCATTTGTCTTGTAACACCTTTTAACTCCTTATGAAAAAGGGGGTTGTTTGCGCCTAGTATTACAGTGCCCTTTTCTTCAGAGAGCTTATGATATTCAATGCCTTTTGATTTTAAAAGGCGAAGGAGCATTTTCTTTTGCTGGGATGACAACAGAAGTATGCCAATCTCTGATTTCTGGGAATGAACTGACGAAATGATATTAAGAACGGGCTCTTCTCTAAAAGTAAAATTTATATTGTTCTCACTATATTTATTATAGATATTCACAAAGATAGAACTGGCAAATTTAAAATACTGACTTGAAACTGAAAAACTTAGATGTGGCTCAGTTGTTATTGAAGAGCAAAAGTCCTCTAGTTGTTTAAATTGCTGATAAGTAGGTTGAGCAAATGACAAGAATTCACGTCCGTATTGTGTAAGTTCAACACCTTTACTTGAGCGTTGGAAAATTGGATTTTGAAGCTCAGCCTCAAGATTTTTTATAGACAATGATAAATTAGGTTGTGATATAAAAAGCTCCTTCGCTGCTTTGTTTATAGATCCTAAAGCAGCGACAGCGATGACTTGTTTGATTTGATCAATATTCATAAATCCTCCTAGTTATCAGAAATTCATATAGATATACATATAAAGTATATATATTGTTGATATAACCGTCAAATGATACACTTTAATTGTAGGTGGCGAACACAACAACCGGAGGTGAAACTTGATGAATAATTATTTAGAGATTGCTAATAATCCAGTTTTATATTTAGTAGTCGGGTTACTGTTGGTTTTGATAAGTTGGCAAGCTGTTGTTTATATTAAAATGGCTCTTAAGAGAGCTGAGGAACTAAATATTCCAAAAGAAAAATTGAGGAAAGCAGCTAAGACTGCAGCGATTACAAGTATAGTACCAAGTATTGCAATAATAATTGCCCTTATAACATTAGCTTCGGTCTTAGGAACACCTGTAGCATGGGGAAGACTCGCTGTTATTGGCTCACTGACATATGAACTATTCGCCGCGAATTTAGGGGCTACGGCCTCAGGTGTGGAGTTAGGGAGTGCTTCATATGGAGCGCAGGCATACTTAACATCTGTTTGTACGATGACCATCGGATCTTTTATCACTATTGGACTAACGATATTTATATTTAAATGGTATAAGAAGAGTCTGAATAAAAAACTCGCTAAATCTGGAGATAATACGTGGAGTAAAATACTCGTAGCTACAATTATAATTTCTATGTACTCGCGCTTTATGGTGGATCCTTTAGTTAAGGGTGGTACTAGCTTGGTAACAATGATTTCGAGTGCTGGTGCTATGGTAATTATGGGTTTAGTTATAAATAAAACAGGTGCCAAATGGCTCAAAGATTTCGCTATTTCATTGAGCATGATTTTTGGAATGATAACAGCTGTTATATTTTCAATAGCATTTTAATGAGAAGGAGGAGAATATGAATAATACTAAAAAAAGCTACGATGACAAAGCTCACAGCTTTGGTAGGTTAAGTCTTACACTAGGATTTTTAGGAACACTTCTTTTTCCAGCCGTCTTAATCGTTTACTTTAAAATTCCAGTATCAATTCCTCATATATTAAAGGGAGCAGCATCAATCGTTATGTTAATGTTGCCAATATCATTAAGCGAATTCTTAAGTATCGCTCCAATTATTGGTACCTCAGCTATGTACATAATGGTCTTAACTGGTAATTTCACAAATTTAAAAATACCTTCATCTATTTCTGCGATGGAGTCAGTCGGACTTGATCCAACAAACTATACGGATGAGTCGGATGTTATATCGACAATTGCAATGGCTACATCAACGATCGTCTCTGAGATAATAATACTTATTGGAGTACTTATGATGATTCCTTTGGCGAAGCCTTTGGCAAATCCAATTTTGGCTCCTGCCTTTACCAATATAGTGCCTGCATTGTTTGGCGCACTTGGTGTAGGTATGATTTCAAAGAATCCTAAGCTTGCAGTTGTACCGTTTATTTCAGGTTATATTCTTATGAAAACTCAAATAATTCCAAGCGTACTTCTAATGCCTGTTTTGATACTATTTGGCGTTATTGCAAGCAGAATTATGTATAAGAGAAATTTGTTGAAATCTTTTTCAGCTACAGACAAAGCTGCTTAATTGCAAGTGGTATTCAAGGAGGAAGTGCATGATTGACTTAATAATAAAGAATGCAGTAATAATAGATGGAACCGGTGAGAAAGGATACAAAGGCGATGTTGCTGTAGCGAACGGGAAAATCCTTGAGATAGGAAGCTTAGAAAAAGAATATAGAAGCTCAAGAATTGTTATAGACGCTGATGGAAAGACATTGTCTCCAGGTTTCATAGACGTTCATGGTCATACGGATATGTTTGTGTTTATGGACCCAGGGTGTGAAGCAAAATTAAAGCAGGGCATTACAACTGAAATTTGTGGTCAGTGTGGCATTACTGTATTTCCGGTTTCTAGTGAGTATTGGGACGTATACCAAAGCTACTACAAAAAATTGGGTGCTCCAATAAATGAGGACTATAGCAAATTCACAACAACAGAGTCATATCTTACTCAAATAGAAAGTATGCCTATTGGAATCAACCTTGGGTTGTTTGTGGGGCATGGCACCATTAGAATGGCGACTATGGGACTATCGCCAGAAAAACCTAATAGTATTCAATTAGAGAAAATGAAGGATTTAACTAAGGAAGCTATGGACAGTGGAGCTTTTGGACTTTCAAGTGGACTCATGTATGCACCAGGATCTTTCTCAGGCAAAGAA
>Ga0209379_10001045_pt1 | contig 19260 bp, 18 predicted proteins | sample tdDd001_FD_187124 | JGI IMG/M metagenome (GOLD analysis project Ga0209379, IMG submission 187124) | Marine sediment microbial communities from the Atlantic coast under amendment with organic carbon and nitrate - tdDd00.1 (SPAdes)... | ecosystem: Environmental > Aquatic > Marine > Coastal >...
ACCCTCTATGATAAAAAAAGTGGGTATAGTTTGTGGCGGTGGAGAAGGTACGTCTTTAGCTAAAGAGGCCTTTGACAGTGGGTGTGATGTGTACATTACTGGTGAAAAAGTACTTTATACCATCCAGTACGCTAAGCTGATTGAAAAGAACTTAATTATTGGTACACATACATTTATTGAAATGCCAGGTGTAGAAGGACTTGCGGATTTGTATGAGAAAACATTTGGTGATCAACAGTTTATAAAATTAAATGAAGAACATGTTGAGGTAAGTGGTAACGTTTAAATAAAAAAGATCGTTACTCCAAGATTCACATATGTCAATTGGAAGTAACGATCAGTTTGCTTTTTTAAGGACATAGCAGTTTGTTCAACGTGAACTACTACATGCTCAGGTTATGTTATAGAAGTTCATCCACGACGAGTTTCAGTACGCGCGTTTCACGGTCAATAGAAAGCCCCATAGAATCTTCTTTGTCATTCATCACCTTTTGATTGTGAGAAATGGCTTCGTGAATGTTAACCCATACAGGTTCAGAACCATTTTTTAGTTCATAGTCTTCAGGGCTAGCTTCTCCAAGTTCCCGGTCTGCTGAACAAACGTAAAAGTAAGATAACATATGCATCATGTCATAACCGTCATAATATGTTGGACGAAATTCTTCGTATGCACCGAAAGCACTTTGGACTTCAATATTTTGAGCGCCCGTTTCCTCTTCGAGTTCTCGAATTAAACCATGCATTAAATCTTCACCAGTGTCTACACCACCACCAGGAAAACTATAGTCATTGTAACGTTTTGTGTATATTAAGAGTATGTCTTCGCCGTCCATTATAATACCGCGTGCAGCTGCACGTTCGTAAACAACAGGTTCGTTCAGATGAGCGACGGCTTCATTTGTATGTTTGTGGATCAGTCTCATTGGTAATACTCCATGTTTTACTTTGAATTGACAACCATATTATTATAGCAGATTAGATGGACTTGTGAAGGGGTAAATGAATCAGGAGGTACTATGAATATCGAAATTAGAAGGCCAAAGGCAAATGATAAAGAAGCATTAAAGGCACTTTTTATAGCAACAATAGATGACATATTTGAACGTGAAGCTATTGATATGCCAGAACTTAAACTAGAAGAAATTGATGAAAAACAAACGTTTTTTTTAGACGATTTAGAATCTAATGGTCAGAAAAGATACTTTTTAATAGCTGAGATAGATGGCAAGGTTGTTGGAACTGCAGCCATTGGACCAAGCAACCCACTCATACATGAGTCTAGTGGTGATAAATTAAAAGAGATCCTTGAAATTGGCACAGTGTATATTCATCCCAATTACCAAAAACATGGAGTGGGGATGAAGTTAATGCGTGCTATTTACTTAACACTTCTAGCAAGAGGCGAAAGGGAATTTTGTTTAGATAGTGGGTATAAGAGTGCACAAGCAATATGGACAAGAAAAATTGGACCACCCGAGTACATAGACGCGGATAGATGGGGTGAAGGTAATCCTCATATGGTATGGCATAAATCACTTGATGATGTAAAGATTCTGATGTAGTCATAAGAAAGGATGAGGTTATGAACAAGGTATTGGTTGCTTACGCGAGTAAACAAGGCTCGACCAAAGAGGTTGCTAAGTCGATCGCTGAAACACTAAAACACGAAGACATCGATGCTGTAGCAGTATCAATTGATTCTGTGGCTTCGGTTGCAGAGTATGATGGTGTTATTATTGGTGCCCCAATAAACGGTATGCGCTGGAGACAAGATGCAGTGGATTTTGTAGGAATTCATCAATCTGAGCTTCAAGATAAAACCGTAGCATACTTCTCATTGTCATATACAGCTGTTCTGGGTCGAAAAATGTGGAAAAAGCAAATAGCAAAAGCTTTTGACTCAGTGATTAAACAGACGGAGCCAGTTCAAACTGCAACCTTTGGAGGGCGTGTAGATGATGAACTTCCGAGTGTAGTAAGATTTGTTTTCGGTGTTCCAAAAGATACACCTAAAGATCAAAGAGATTGGGAGCAAATTGGAGCCTGGGCGAGAGCATTCTCAGACAAACTATAAGTTCTTAATAGATAAAAAAATAAATGCGTATAAAATAAAGCCTTATAAATTTGGACGAAGTAAATGTCCTGTTTATAAGGCTTTTGTCTTATTTGTTTAGTTAGTTCATAATCATCATTTGATAACGTCCTTATTTTTTTGCTTGTTCAAACCACTGTTTTTCTTCTGTTTTATATGCCTCTGTTGTAACCTTAGCGACGTCTTTTTGAAGCCAGCGTAAAGACTTACTTCTTAAGAAATCCCGCATACGGTCTTCTGCCTCATACATAACATATTTTATATTGCAGACGCATGAGCCGTGTTCATCTGTGGGGTGGTCTTCTTTATTGATGATTATATTTTGAAGTATGCTTTTACATTGGAAATTATAAGAGGCACCTTCTATTGCTTCAATTACATCCCAAAAACTTATATCCTTGGGATCTTTAGCGAGTTCGTAACCTCCTTTAACACCAGGTGCAGATTGAACAATGCCATGTTTCCTGAGCTTAGTAAAAATTTTTGAAAGGTAAGTTTCAGATACACCTTGGAACTTAGCCATCTCTTTAATACCAAGTGCATCCCCTTTAGGGCGATCGACTAAGTATAAAAGGCAGTGAAGTCCATACTCAACACCAATACCATATTGCATATTAACCTCCTAATTGAAGATATTAAGTATCTTTATTATCATTTTATTATATACGATCAAACCTGCATTTATCAACTCTTTCGCAACTACAAGATATGGGTCAACATTAAAATACACTAAATTAGTATTTGACAGGGAAAGATAAATAAACTATATTATAGATATCAGATATCTGTAATAACGATATAAAAAAAGAAAGCGGAGGACAATTATGAATATCAATCTAATTAAGGAAATGTTAAAAGAAGGAACGGACGCAGGTGTTACATTTGTTACTACGGGTGAAGAGGGACCACATGTATCAAACACATGGAATAGTTACTTAAAGCTATGTGAAGACGGACGCCTATTGGCACCTGTAGGTGGGATGCAGATAACAGAGAAAAATCTTCTTAATAACCCCAAGATGCTGGTTTCAATAAGCAACAGAAACGTAGAGGGTTTCCATTCTAAAGGGACTGGGGTTGTGGTTGAGGCTGAAGGAAAGCTTGTTTTCAGTGGGGTGGACGTTGAAGATATGAAGTCGTCACATCCTTGGGTTCGAGCAGTATTGTCAATTAAAATTTTGGATGTAAAACAAACTCAATAAGTTAAATGATAGTTAAGAAAAATAAAAAGAGCGCGGGATAAGTAAAATATTCTCTTTAGAATAGACACTTATTATCCTGCGCTCTTAATTTATGTAGTAGACGGACTTATCTACTTTTACCCATATTGGAGTCTATGGGTTGGGGGCTAAACAAATAGGTTCATAAAACCTGTAATAATAGCAGCGTTAAAGAAGTCAATGAATAAACTACCTACCAATGGTAGGATAAAAAATGCTGCAGGTGCAACCTGGTACTTTTGTGTCAGTGCACTCATATTTGCCATTGCATTAGGTGTCGCACCCATACCAAAACCACAGTGACCACAAGCCATAACAGCTGCTTCGTAGTCGCGACCCATAACATTAAATGTCACAAAGTAAGCGAATAATGCCATAAGAGTGACCTGAGCAACAAGCATAATAACCATTGGACCTGCTAAATCAGCAAGCTGCCAAAGTTTTAAACTCATTAGAGCCATAGCTAGGAAAATAGACAGTGATGTTTCACCAATAACATCTATTTCAACACTATTAATAGAAAATGTTGAAGATGCATCTGAAATATTTCTAATGATCGCAGCAGCAAACATTGCACCGATGTATGGTGGGAATGTCATACCTGTCTTTGTAAGAATAGCCGACACAATGGTTCCAAGACCCATAGCAACGATGATTTGGCAAGCTGCACCAAGGAATCTTGAAGAACTTACTAAGTTAATTTCATCTGTATCATTTTGAATATCAGAAACCATTTCATCTGTTGAGTTTGTACCTAAAAGGTTATTCTTTTCGATTAGACGTTTACCCAGAGGGCCACCAATTAAAGAGCCAGCAATTAATCCAAATGTAGCTGAAGCCATGGCAACTGCACTCGCGCCAGATGCACCGGCATTTTCAAACACTGGAGCATAAGCACCAGAAGTACCGTGACCACCTGTCATTGGAACTGAGCCTGTTGAAAGACCAATCAGAGGGTTGATGCCAAATGCTTTAGCAAATCCAACGCCTACAACATTTTGCATACAGACTAAAACGACTGCAAGAACTAAGAAAATTACAACTTGTTTACCACCCTTTTTAAGGAGTTTAAAACTAGCAGTGAATCCGACCGTCGTAAAGAATGCCGTCATAAATACTTTTTGTAGTGTTGTGTCGAATTGGAACTCCAGTACACCAGCTTGCTTCATAGCAAGTGTGAATAACGCAAAGATTATTCCCCCGATTACAGGTGCTGGAATACAGAATCGCTCTAAGAAAGAAACGCGTTTTCTAATGGCTTGACCACCCATTAAAATGACAACTGCAAGTGCCATTGACTGAATCATGTCCAGTGTTAATGTCATGTAATACATCCCCTTTAAAAATAATATGATTGAATACTAAGTTTGAATAATTCGTAATCATTATATGGGGGTGCTACAAAATGCGACCATATTCGACGAGAAAACATAGAAAACGTTTTCAAAATATTTCAGACAAATGGCAGATTAGGATTTGAGCTTGCTTAAAATGCCTTCAATAAATCTCTTGACACTAATTTTTCCACGTATTGTTGAAGCGTTTTCTATATACCTGATTTCTTGTTTAATTTGTCCTAAATCAAAAAGAACAGTAGCATAATCAGTGAATTTGATGTTGTCAAAGTCTTCACGCCCCATTTCCGCAAGGGTTGTCATCGCTTTAAGAATAATTCTTCTAATACGTTGTTCAATTGAGCGCGCATTGACAGTTCCACTTGAATTGCTTGCTTTATCTTCTGAAAGCTCAAAGTAAAGATCTTGCAACTTGTAGCTTGCTGTAGGATTTTTGACTCGGAGTTTAACAATTTTCATAATTATCGCACGTAGGTCTTCCGTTCCGCTTTCTCCAATAACGCCTAAATCAGACAGGATTTGATCGAGTTGGGTGCTCAGCGCAGGTTCAGTTTGAGGAGGTGTTTGCGGTCCAGACTTTTGAACGTCGCCAACACCCAGTCCGCTCACGGTGCTTTTTATAAGTTGAAATGAACGTTCTAAATCTAGGGTACTACTCACTGTGCGTATTACACTGGTTGCTTCAATAGCATTAATCGGCTTACCCAGGAAAAACACACACCCAGCCTCATATGCTTTTGAAATCATATATTGGTCTTCAACTTGTGAGACCATAATGAACTTTCCGGCGTATCCATTTTTAAGGGCCTCTTTTACGATGTTAATGCCGTCTTTACCAGGTAAAAGTAAATCTACCACAACAATATCAGGATTGAAAAAGAGAATTTCATCCACTGCATGTAAACCCTCTTCAAGTTCACCAACTACTTGACCCAACTGATTAGATTCGATGAGTTCTAGAACCATTTTACGAATTACAATGTCATCATCTATTATAAGAATTCTTTTCATACGGTTATGCCTCCAATTTATCTATATGAAGCGGTAAAGCAACAGTAAAACGACTTCCTAGGTCCTTAGTTGACTCAACTTTTATTGTCCCATGCATCAAATTAATGAGATTACTTACATGTGACAGACCAATTCCCGTACTGGCTTTACCTGTCTTTGCATCATACTTAGTAGTGAAGCCAGGATTAAATATAACTTCTTCCAGTCCTTTAGAGATGCCAGTTCCATTATCTGAGACCATTAAATTGAGGTTGTTTTGCGTAACCTCAGCTTCAAGTCGAATAAGGCCACCATCACCTGTTGCAGTTATGCTATTGTCAATTAAATTGTTTAGAATAGTAAAGATGTTTAAGTAGCTTTTTATCATAACATCACCTTTTTGATTTATAACAAGGCGTATGTTCTTTGAAGTCTGCTTTATGCTTTTTTCTGAACTAGAACGAACGATTGTCAGAATCTCAGAGAGGCTGAGTTCTTCAATGTTTTCGAGTTTACTTATGAATCCATCAAATCCAGACAAGACGCGTAAATAGTCTTTTTTGATTTCATGTATTTCTCTTGCAATCTCTAAAGCGTCCGATTTTACACTTAAATCATCAGGTAAGGTGTCGTATAACTTGTATGAGCGACGCATAACCGACTCAATTTGATCAGATGATTTTCTTAAATAAAAAAGTTCGGTTTCAACATCTGCAGCTAAACTGGTTAGTTGTATGTATCTCTTTTGGTGTTCTTGCTTTTGGATAAATAAACTTTGCTGTTCCCAAATTGCATAAAGTATGTACGCAATTAAGGCGCGAAGCAGGCCTGCAATAATAACAATTTGAATGAGTTTTATGTTTAAATCATTACGTAAAATGGCTTCCATACTGTTACTTAAGGCGTCAATGACTGCCATCGTACTGATACAGATGAACATGTTGGACCTATACTTACTTAAGTTAATAAATTGATGAAATGCTGCAAAACAGCCATAATACACAAGGGCAGGTCGAATGAATTGAAGAGCTTGTAAGGTACTGTCACCAATTAAAGCTGTTTGAGTGAAGTATCTTTCTAGACCAATCAATATACCTGATAAAAATGTTAGCAGTGGAAGATTGATATCTTTCCTAATAAGAGCAAGTAAATGTATTAACACAATCCCTAGAGATAAGCGTAATGTTCCGCTAAGTGGATAAAAGTGAATTTCACTAAATAGTGTCACCAGAAGTGCAAGTGGAAGGTATCTTTTAATGAGTGAGTGCATAATTGTCTCCATGTATCCTAATCTACAATCGTTACAAAATTAACATAATAGCAAACATATTATAATCCTCCCACGGGCCTATGTCCATACAATTGTTTCTGTGATTTGATGAAATGAAAACTATATTGTGTTTAGTACAATATTATTTTGACTGTATAAAAAATATGTTGGGATGTAGGTAAAAAGACCTAATTAAACCGCATGTATAAAAAGGGATTGGGTATTAAAAAGTAGAATAAACATATTGTGGGAGGCAATTATGAAATATAAAAATATGTCTTTATTGATTGGGTTGATAATAATACTATTGGCAGCGACTTATAGTTATAGTGATATGGAGCATTCTTTAGATTGGTTGACTCGTGAAGAACAGGATTGGCTAAAGGCGCATCCTGTTATTGAGTATTCATACGATCCTGATTTTGCGCCGTTTGAGTTCGTAGAAGATGGTAAACCAAAAGGTATGTATGTCGATGTTTTAAACAAAGTTGCTGAAGAATTAGGCGTAGAATTTGAAATGGTGTATTTAGGGTCATGGGGCGAGGTCATTCAGGGGCTAAGTGACAAAAAAACAGATTTGATATCCGCATCACCAACGGATGAACGCAGAAAAACCATGCACTTCAGTGAGGTTTATATTTCTGTACCAACGGGCATTATAATCCGTGAAGGTGATACAAGTATCAAGGATTTTAACGACTTAAATGGTCGACGGATTTCTACGGTCAAAGGGTGGTCATGGAATGAGGTGCTTTCTTTAAATCATCCTGAGTACAAACTTGTAACTTATGACACGATAGAAGAGTCTTTAAATGCAATTGTTTATGGGGATGTAGATGCCACAATTCTTGATTATGGGACCGCTTCGTATCATATAGGAAACAGCAAAATTAGCAGTTTAAAAGTTTTAACTAAGTATAACTTAACACAAGATGTTGCCTATGCTGTGAGAGAAGATTATGAAATTTTGGTCAGTATTTTAGACAAAACCATTCCTAGAATAGAGAAGGAAATCAGTCTCATTCAAAGTGATTGGATTAGACTGGATGTTGAAGCCATAAATAATTATGATTTTCTTATAAGAGTCGTGCTCATTGGTTTACTGGTTTTAGCTTTATTGTTTTTCTGGTCAATTTCATTAAAGTCTCAAGTCAGTAAAAAGACTAAAGCCTTACAAGATGAGTTAGAGAAATCACAAGATATGCAGGAGGAAATTGCTCAGATAAACCAAAAACTGCATCAATCTGAGCGTGAAATACGTGCGATATTAGATGCGGTTCCAAGTGCTATCTTTGTACTGGATCGTCAAGGTAGATACACAGTAGCAAATGCTACAGCAGCAAGGACATTTGGTACAAGTATAAAAAATATGCTTGGGAAAACAGCCTATGACTTTAGCGACAATATTTCCTCAGGAGGCATTGACGCAATCAAAGAAGTTGAGGAGAAACTCTTTAAAGGTGAAATGAGTCAACATGTTTATTCTCTTGAACTTAATGATGGAAAGGGGAACCATTTCATTCATGAAGTAAAAAAACTGCCAGTCTTAGATGAAGCCGGTCATCCAGAGTTTCTTGTAACAATCGGGTCAGACATAACAGAAATATATGAAAAAAATCAGGCACTTCAACATTCAATCTCTGAGCTAAAAGAAGCTAAAAACAAACTTTTAGAACAGGAACGCTGGGCTGCAATTGGTGCGTTTGTTGCAGGCATTGCTCACGACATAAACACCCCCCTTGGCTCTTCAATTACAATCAATTCACATCTAATTAAACTGTTAGAAGATAGTCGGTTGGAATTTGATAATGGAACATTAAAACGTTCACAATTGGTTGAGCTTTACAACGAAGCATCTGAAAGCACAAGGATGTTAGATGCACACCTTACACAAGCAGCAGAGTTAATACAAAATTTTAAAGCTGTTTCTGTTCGACAAATAAATGAAGTTGAGGAGTCTTATGACTTAGGTGACTTTATAAATAAAATTGCAGTAGGGCTCAAGTACGAATGTAAAATTAAAGGAGTTAACATAAAAGTAAAATGCCCAGAAAAAATTACTTTGAAGGGCACACCTGGGCATGTTTCGCAGGTTTTTACAAACTTGATCTCAAATTCTTTAAAACATGGATATGATGGAAAGTCTGGTGGCACCATAAACATTGGATTAACAAACGGGAAAGAGCAGATTCATATTCGGTATCAAGATGATGGTATTGGTATGACTGAAGATGTATTAAGTGAAGTTTTTAAACCATTTTACACAACAAAAAAGGATCAAGGTGGTAGTGGTTTAGGCATGCATATTGTTCAGACCATTATTAGTGAAAACTTGCAAGGGAGTATTGAGATGTCTAGTAAATATGGCGAAGGTGTACAATTTGACATCTTCTTACCAAAGTAAGTACAAGATCAGACGTATGGTATAATAGTATTTCCAAATGTTAGTGAAGGGGACTAGGAAATGAAAAAGCACGTGAGTATACTATTGATGATTGTACTCTTGTCCGTATTTTTGGGTGGTTGCACTTCTGAGGTACCCATAGAGGCGGCTCCAGTCGAACCAGTTGTTGACCAAAGGCAAGATGTGAAAGTTGGAGTCATTATCTCCACACTTTTAAATCCTTTTTTTGTTGATGTTAAAGACGGGCTTGTCTTTGAAGCAGATCAATACAACTTAGACTTAGTTTTACTTGATTCGCGGGACGACAGTCAATTAGAAAAGTCACATATGCAGACACTTATAAATGAGAAAGTAGATGCAATAGTTTTAAATGCAACAGATCCAGATGCACCCGTTTCTATGATTGAAGAGGCAGTAAAAGTGGGTATTAAAGTTGTTACAATTGATAGGGTTATTAATAGCGACAAGGTTTCTGTGCATGTTACCTCGGACAACTATACTGGGGGAAAGTTAGCAGGTCATTTTGTTTTGGAACAACTTGAAGGGAAAGGACATGTTGTTGAACTGCTAGGTATTGATGGTGCCTCAGTAGATGGAGAACGCGGTGCAGGTTTTCAACATGTTTTAAATGGATCAGAAGTAGAAATAATCGAAATGCAAAGAGCTGATTTTGACAGACTTAAAGGTCAGTCGGTTATGGAAGACCTTTTACAGAAGTATGCAAACATTGACGCTGTATTTGCCCATAACGACGAAATGGCATTAGGTGCTTTAAAAGCAGTTACACAAGCCAATAGAAAGATTGTTGTTGTCGGCTTCGATGGTATTGATGACGCAGTTATTGCAGTACAAGATGGAAGTATGGGTGCAACCATTGCTCAACAGCCTAAAGAAATTGGTATAGAAGGCATTCGTACAGTTATGAAACTCATGAACAATGAAAGTGTTGATGAAACAGTGTATGTTCCATTAAAGTTGATTACAAGTTTAACTAATGAATAACAGAACCCCTAGATTCGGATTTTACCGAATTTAGGGGTTTTATGTTTAAACTATTTAATCAAATTGCGAAGGTACCCATATACTCAGCCGTGGCGAGTACATGCCCCCGAATTTGGCGCATTATATCTTCTTTAGTCATATTTAAATGACTTTTTAAAGTTGTGTCAATAGCATAAAGACGGAAGTAGTATTTATGTGTACCATTTGGTTTACAAGGACCCGTGTATCCAACCTCTCTAAAATCTGTAAAGCCTTGACAAGATCCATCGTTCAATTCGTATTCTTTAGGCCGATTCTCTTCAATCTCTCTAACTTTAGCTTTTATATTATAAAAGACCCAATGTATCCATCCAAATTGTGCATCTACATCCTCAGCTATCATAATATAGGACTTTGTGTTCTCTGGGGGAGCTGTCCACTGAAATGGTGGAGATACATTTTCACCTTTACAGGTATATTTTACAGGGATGGGTTCACCATATTTAAAAGCAGATGATATTAACTTAAAATCCATGGTGTCCTCCTTTCGGTCAGTCCTCATATATGAATATTACCCTTAAACGAGGAAGGTTATCCAATTAATTCTTATAAAGAATAGTAATTCTTTGTTTATTGGGTAAATATACTAGGAAGATCAGAATTAGGGGGGCTGGGTATGATATTAATTCCATTGATCTACGTCAAAGAAAATGACATACTGGGCAAATCTTTAATAGACCGTGACCATCAGATCTTGTTAAAGAAGGGTATGGCCATTAAAAAAGGGCAGATAAAAAAATTAATGGAGCTTGGGTACAACAATTTGTATATCGCTTCACGTGTAGACTATGAACCGAAAGAGTTTATAGACTCAGAAGAGCGGGATGCATTAATGCAACAAATGAAAAAGACATATTTAAAAATGAGAAAAGCAAATGAATTAGGAAGAAGAACTAGCGTTAATAGGAGTGCATCATATCTTATGAAACTAGACGATGAAAAGGTTAAGGATATTAAAATTATCTATAATACTGTTCTTGACATTGTCAGTGATATAGTTGGGAGTAAAAAAGATTACTTAGACTACGTGACAGTGAAAAACCATGCCAATTACACTTTTCATCATGCGATTGACACAGGTGTATTGGCAACATTAATTGGAAAAAAGCTGAACATGAACGCACGACAGCTCATTGATATTTTTATGGCGGCTATCGTGAGTGAGCTGAGTAACTCATGTTTACCTGAAAAAATACTAAATAAGAAAGGCAAACTTGAGACTTTTGAGTACGAGCTTATTAAACAACATCCTGAGAATGGGTATAAAACCGCTAAGTCTTGTCCGTTTTTAGGGTACAGTGTTAAACTCATATGTTTGGAACATCACGAACGCGTGGATGGTAAAGGATACCCAAATAATTTAAACAAAGATGAAATAGACCTTAAAGCTAAAATATTATCTGTAGCAGATGCTTATGACTCACTGACTTCCAGTAGAACCTATCGGCCACCCTATCCACCTCATAAGGCTTTGTCTATTATAAGGTCAGAAGTGGGCAAGAGTTATGATGAAGAAGTTTGTGACATTTTAAGTCAAATTATTGTTCCTTACCCAATTGGAAGTGTTGTAAAGTTAAGCAATAATGATGCTGGTCTGGTTATTGGAATCCATAGAGATAAACCAGAACGACCAGTGTTAATCACAACAGAATCAATTCGACCACAAAAAGTGGACTTAAAAGCAGAAGCGTCTATAGGCATAATTGGACTAAAATACGATCACTAACAAAGGATGCGGATGTTATGAATGCAGAAAAAGTTAAAACCATTTCAATTTTACTAATTACTCTATCGCTTGTTGGCATTGTAGCTCTTTGGATATCATCGGTGGTAATATAATGTATGCTCGTTCTGGCATTATGCTGGACGAGCATTTATTGTACGTGAACGACGTTGAATAAACTACTTCATGTGTTCTAAACCCAGTATGTAAAATTATAATTTTACATAGGGTATGACACGCAACATAATACCATAGTTTTTGAGTTTTATGGATTAAGTGACAGCTCTTTTTGGGTATGTAATATATAATACGTACATTCTAAGAGGTGATGGGATGGATATAGAAAAACTTAAACAAATTGGAGAAGTCACTCAATTTAAAAAAGGGGAAACAATTATTTATCAAGGCCTGTATGGTGAAGAAATGTATATCATATTAAAAGGCAATGTTGAAGTGTTTGTTTTAAACCCATTCGATGGTACAGAGGCCCATGTAGCTGAGTTAGGTGCAGGGGATGTTTTTGGAGAAATGAGCATTTTCCATGGTGGCAAAAGAAGTGCAACCATTCGGGCTATGGACACATGTTTGATGTTTCGAATAACTAAAGATGGTCTGGATAAGTACATTAAAATGGACCCATCTATGGCTGTGAAACTTATGAAAATAATTGCCAAGCGACTGGTAGATGCTGAACAGTACTTAGACGTAAAAAGAAATTAAATAAATGGAGGTGATCATGGTGAAAGACCATACCGACCCTTTTTATACAATCGAATATGAAGAAGAAGATGTAATTTATCTTGCAGGAGATGAAGCACCATGTATGTATGCCATTTTGCAAGGTCAGGTGAGCCTTTATAAGAAAACAGAGAATGGAGAAATTCAGATAAAAAGCGTTGGCCCTGGTACGTATTTAGGGGCTGTGTCATATCTGGGTGAAGTTCCACGTCGATATAAAGCTGTAGCTTCAAAATTTACCAGAGTTCAACAACTTTTTGAAGATAATTTAGAGAGTTACATAAAACAAAATTCAGAAAGCGTTGTTGTATTAATGGATGATTTAAGTCAACGTCTATCAGCGGCGGATAAAAGCCTTGGCAAGATAGGTGGAATTGATAAAAATGCCCCTGTTGGAGAAGAGGAGCAAAGCGACCTGAATGTACCTGAAGTCAAGGCACCTGCAAAGAAACATATAATTGGCGCAAAAAATAAGCTGGATCATACTATTTATCCAGAAGGACATAAACATTATAATGTCATGCTGAGCCCAGGACATGAAGAATTGCTAACTGACAAGAATATAGATTGTCCAGTGTGTGGAAAAGACTTTACCCTGTATCAACTTAGAACATCCAAATTTAAGTTGGTTCGACTTGAACGTGACTTGCGTCAAATTTTTGAGGATGTAGATGAAATTTGGTACAATATTTGGACATGTCCTCATTGTAAATATTCCAATTTCCATTACGACTTTCCAAGAATGAAAGCAGTCAACAAAGAAAAGTTGTTAGAGGAAATGCCTGCCTTGTTAGAAGAGTTTAAAGTACCTGAGACGCAAAAAACAACATATAACGAAGTTTTTGATTCTTATTATTTAGCACTAGCGTGTAAAAAAATTGTTGGTAGTACAGCGTATGAAGTAGGGCGACTATGGTTACACCTTGCCTGGATGTACAAAGATGTTGACGATGATGAAATGTTTAACTTCGCTTATGAGAAGGCCCGTGAACATTATGCTAAAGGCTGGTTTAATGAACGCGTACAGTTAACACCAGAAGGGGAGCAAAAATTGGCAATACTTATTTCTGAAATGCACCGACATGCTAAGATGTACGATGAAGCCAGAAAGTTTGCATTTGAAGCCATAAATATGAAAAGAGGCACAAAAGTTCTAAAAGAACTTGCTCGAGAAAGACTTCTAGAGATAAAGGAACTTATATAGGACGAGATGTATTGTCTGTGTTCCAACTTTAATATACTACTACTTGGTTTGACTTAGTTAAGTTTACTTAAAGGAGGTGATTGTAATTTTTACAAACACCTCCTTATTATTATTGGAATAATATCGATTGTATTTATGCTTGGTATAGCGTAGTATAAGTACATGAACGGCTTCACATTCTCTGTGGAGCAGTTTTTTTGTACTAGATTAACACGACCTATATGTTTCAATGAGCCGTGTTATGACATGTTAAATAATGATGCGGAGACTTAAAGGAGTGTCAGAATGAAAAGTAGCAACAAAAAAATGGTGTTTGCAGATTTAGCTTTACTACTTGTAGCTGTGATCTGGGGAACCGGTTTTATAGTAACAAAAAATATTCTGTCGGGTATAACCCCCTTATATATGGTAGCAATGCGATTCGCGGTAGCAACTGTCATAATTACTGTGATTTCTTTACCTAAATTAAAGAGCATAAAATTCTCTGATATTAAAGGTGGACTTATTGTGGGATGTATGTTGTTTTTAGGATTTGCGACACAAACAATAGGTATTCAATACACAACAGCTGGTAAATCAGCCTTCCTGACTGGAACAAATGTGGTAATGGTACCATTTATAGTTTGGTTCATTTATAAGAAAAGGCCTGATATTTATGCCATTATTGCAGCTGTTCTGTGTTTTGTAGGTGTGAGTTTACTGACTGCAGGAGATGAGATGGGAGCGATGGGACCTGGTGATTTATGGGCACTTTCATGTGCTTTATTTTTCGCACTGCACATCATTTCAACAAGTATTTTTGTAAAAAAATCAGATCCTGCTATACTGACATTTTTGCAATTTGTCGTGGTAACACTTCTTGCATTTATAACGGCATTTGTAGTTGAAGGGCCTGTGGTTATGCCAGTAGGGGATTCCATGTTGGGCGTATTATATTTAGGTGTTTTCAGTACATGTGCAGCTTTTTTTATTCAAACCATTGCACAAAAGTATACATCGGCAACACATGCTGCAATCATTCTAAGTATGGAAGCCATGTTTGGAACACTGTTTGGTATACTCATTCTAAGTGAACCTTTTACCTTTATAATGGGACTTGGATGTTTTGTAATACTCATGGCAATAATTACTGCTGAGACAGGTTGGTCCTTTCTTAGACCAAAGAAGACCATACATGAAAAATCAGTAGCTTAGTAGTTGAATGGCTAGAATATGTTAATTGATAGTAGGGCCTAATTCACCAGTCCTTAAAGTTATTATCTATGCCATAAATATAGGATTTAAAATAAAAGCTGGAGTAGATCTTTTTGATCTCCCCAGCTTTTGATTTACAGCCAAAACAAAAGGGATGATTCAATTGAATCATCCCTTTTAGTATATTAATGTTGTTTTTTAGCTTTACTGTTGTAACGAGGTTTGCCACTACCGCCTTTGTTATAAGAGCGGTTCTTTGAACCGAAAGACTTGCCTTTGTAATGATCTTTGCCACCGCCACTGTAAGGACGTGCTTTTTCAAAACGTAGTTCAATTGTCTTACCAGTTGTATGTGGTTTGCCATTTAGAGCAGAAATAATCTTATCTGCAGTATCTTTATCCATATCAAGATATGTTACATTGTTTCTCATACGGATATTACCAATAGCATGTTTACGGATACCAGACTTAGATGAAATCAGGTGAAGTAGGTCTCTAACCTGAACTTTATCATCACGACCTAGGTTCATGCGAAGTGAATCAGAACGCTTACGGTTCTCACCACCGCCACCTTGGCTACCTTTTTGGCCACGTTTAGTTGGAACGTGTGAACGGAAGCTGAAGTCGTTGTCAGTACCTTTTTCAAGTTGAAGGTTCATATCAATAATTGCAGCTGCAATTTGTCTTGAACTAAAGCCTTCATCTTCAAGTTTATTGATGATCTTAATAGCGTGTTCGCTCATACCTTCTTCACCGATAGCTAGTGCGTCAACAACGTATTTATCTACGCGTGATGTATTAACTTCAGAAAGTGAAGGTAGTTGTGCTTCGTCGATCTTTTCTTTTGTGTAGTGCATGATTTCCGTTAGGAAGTTAATGTCTTCACGAGATACGATTGTTGAAGCTTCACCTGTACGTCCCGCACGGCCTGTACGACCAATACGGTGAACATAGTTTTCAGGGTGTGTTGGAACATCGTAGTTGTATACAGCATCAACACCGTCAATATCTAAACCACGTGCAGCAACATCTGTTGCAATAAGTAGGTTTAGGTGACCAGCATTGAAACGCTTGATAGTCTCAAGACGTTGTGCTTGCGGAATGTCACCGTGGATCTTATCTGAAACAACATTCTTCTTTTGGAATGCTTCAGAAAGTAGATCAACACCACGTTTTGTATTACAGAAGATTAGTGCTTGCTTTGGTGTCTGGAAATCAATTAGACGTAGCAGTGCATCAATTTTGTGTCTTCTCTTAATTAGGTAGTACTTTTGAGTAATGTTTGTATTCGTCATGTTCTTGCGAGCAATATGAATACGTTGTGGATCTTTAGTGTACTTCTTAGCGATGTACTCAACTGTTTTAGGCATAGTAGCAGAGAATAGAAGTGTTTGTCTTTCCTCTGGTAGGTAAGATAGAATTGCTTCTAGTTCATCTTTAAAGCCCATTTTCAGCATTTCATCCGCTTCATCAAGGATTAGCGTATTTAAGTTGCCAGCCTTAATGTTACCTCTATCAAGGTGATCTTTTGTACGACCTGGTGTACCAACTACAACTTGGGCACCACGCTTCAGTTTTCTAATTTGATGGTAAATTGGTTCACCACCGTAAACTGGAACGACGTTTAGGCCTCTCATCCCTTGAGCTAGCTCTTTAACTGCGTCTGCAACCTGAACAGCAAGTTCACGTGTTGGACATAGAATTAGAGCTTGTAAAGAACGGTCTGCTTCGTTAATATTTTCAAGCATAGGAATGGAAAACGCAGCTGTTTTACCAGTACCTGTCTGAGATTGTGCAATAATGTCGTGTCCCTCTTTACATAGTGGGATTGACTGTGATTGAATCTCCGTTGGCTCTTCATAGCCACATTTAACGATGCCTTCCATAATAGCATCGGATAGTTCATATTGATTAAAACCCATTAAAAATCCTTTCTTCATTTATGCCAAATTCAGTCTTAGCTAGCATTTGAATCAAGGATTTAGCCAGACTAAATTTAACACCCATAGTTTATAACCAATCAAGTATATGTGATATTTTCTTACATTGCAAGGTAAAGTTCGCTAAAATATCGAATTTTGATATATTTTTTTATGAAATCACCTTATTTTTATAAGGAAAACGTTTGATTCTGCGAATTTTATTATTAAAACATTCGGATAATTTACGTGTTGTGTAATTTTCAGGGGTTTTAATGTAAAACTCACATCAAACAAAACGGCAAAAGAAGTGCTTGCTAAAAAAGTGTAAACCCTCAACAAATATTGTAGAAATTCATCTAAACAAAAGGTATAATAATAGAAGATAAAAATTAGACAATAGAATGGTGAGGAAAAATAGGAGGATAATCATGAAAGAGTTTGTTCTAGTTATTAATCCGGGTTCAACGTCCACAAAGGTAGCTCTGTTTAAGAATGATGAGAACGTGGTCCAGAAAAATTTAAGTCATTCAACTGAAGAACTGGATAAGTTTGAAAAGATCACGGATCAGTTTGAGTATAGAAAAGACATAATTATTGATTGGATTAAAGAAGAAGGTTACTCAATTGAACAGCTTGCGGCAGTTGTAGGCCGTGGTGGATTATTAAAGCCGATGCCATCAGGCGTATACAAAACAACAGATGCCCTTATAGAAGATTTGAAAATTGGGGTTCAAGGTGAACACGCTTCAAACCTAGGTGGCGTTATCGCTAGAAGTATTGCAAGTGAAGCAAATGTTGAGTCATACATAGTAGACCCTGTTGCCGTGGACGAGTTTGAAGATGTAGCGCGTGTTTCAGGTATGCCTGAAATTAAAAGACGTTCACTGGTACATGCATTAAATATTAGAGCCATTGCACACAGAGTTGCCAAAGAAAAAGCTTGTCACATTAATGACCTAAACTTAGTTGTAGCACATCTAGGTGGTGGTATTTCTGTTGTTCCAATGAGAAATGGAAAAATGGTTGATGCCAATAATGCCAATGAAATGGGTCCATTCTCACCAGAACGTGCAGGAGGATTACCAGTAGGTGACCTTGCTAAGATGTGTTACTCCGGTGAATATACATTTAAAGAGATAAAAAATAAAATGCGCGGTAAAGGTGGACTGGTTGCTTACTTAGGCACAAACGATGCTAGAGAAGTATTAAAGCGAATTGAAGCTGGGGATCAAGAAGCAAAACTAGTCTTTGAAGCTATGGGTTACCAGATTTCTAAAGAGATTGGCGCAATGTCTACAGTGCTTCAAGGAAAAGTAGATGCTATTGTACTTACAGGTGGCGTTGCTTACTCTGAATATTTAACAAAATACATTGAACAACAGGTTGGTTTTATTGCACCAGTCATTGTTAAACCAGGTGAAGATGAAATGATCGCTTTAAATGAAGGGGTTATGCGTGTTCAAGCTGGTGAAGAGTCAGTAAAAATATACGAAAACGAAGTTTAGAATACAGGATTTGTCACATGAATACAGTTAAAGCTATGCTTTGATTATATTGATAAATTATCTCACGAAAGAACTTGTTTAGCTATCTTGAATAGTTATACAAGTTCTTTTATTTTTTGACCTAATTTTTACATGAAAGCATGGATTTATGGTATAATGCCAATGGTCGAATGATTATTTAACTTACAAGAAAAACGTTCGGAAAATCAGACGGAGGCATTTATGCTTAATATGAAAAAATATGTGGCACCTGAAACCCTTCAGGATGCTTGGAGCTTATATAGTACAAATCCAAATAACGTGATACTGGGTGGATGTGCCTTTCTTAGATTAGGAAAAAAGAAAATCGCAACAGGCATTGATCTTTGTAATCTTGGACTTGATTATATTAAAGACCATGAGGACTATGTAGAAGTAGGTGCCATGACAAAGATAAGTGCTTTTGCAACACATAAACACATTACACAGAACTTCAAAAACATACTTCCGGACTGCGTTGAAAACATTGTAGGTGTTTCATTTAGAAATACAGCAACGATAGGCGGTTCCGTATTTGGAAGATATGGGTTTTCAGATATCGTCACTGCTTTATTGGCTCTAAA
>Ga0209379_10001052_pt1 | contig 19172 bp, 19 predicted proteins | sample tdDd001_FD_187124 | JGI IMG/M metagenome (GOLD analysis project Ga0209379, IMG submission 187124) | Marine sediment microbial communities from the Atlantic coast under amendment with organic carbon and nitrate - tdDd00.1 (SPAdes)... | ecosystem: Environmental > Aquatic > Marine > Coastal >...
TGAGGTCATTTTTGCCGCAATCAATTCGATAAGTGACGATTTACCAACAACGTAGCCACCGCTTAACGCCAATCCACCACCAGGATTCTTGATGAGAGAGCCTGCCATAAGGTCTGCCCCAACTTCAGTTGGCTCTCTATAATCCAGAAATTCCCCATAGCAGTTGTCCACCATGACTACAACGTCTGGCTGTACGGAACGTACTTTATTGATAATCGCTTCGATATCGTCTACTTGAACGGCTTTACGGAAACTATACCCTGCAGAACGCTGAATATAAACCATTTTTACCGGTTCCTCTTCTAATACTTTTAGAATAGCTTTCTCGTTAAAAGATCCATTTTCCAAGAAGTCTATTTCCTCGTATTTAACACCAATCTCCATCAGTGATGAGCCATTGGGACCAGCAGTACCGATGACGTTTTCCAATGTATCATAGGGGCGTCCTGAGATTGCCAGCATCTTGTCCCCAGGTCGAAGAACACCCGTCAAGCAAAGAGAAAGTGCATGGGTTCCATTTACGATTAATGGTCGTACAATAGCCTCTTCTCCTCTAAATACATGGGCGAATATGGATTCCGTGATTTCTCTACCTGAATCATTATAGCCATAACCTGTATGCCAATTGAAATGTGTATCACTTAATCTAAAGGCTTGCATGGCTTCTACAACCTTTAACTGGTTGTAAGCGATCATTTCATTCAAAACATTGAATTGATCCGATATTTCGAGTTCTGCATTTTGAACCGTTTCTCTTGCAAATGGTGTTATGTTCAATTTATTATATAAGTCATTTATTAATGCTGTTTTCATCTTCGTATACTCCTGTAAGTGTTATAGTGTTTTTGTCCACTACACATTATATCAAAAACTTTGCAAAAGAAAAACGGGCAAATGCCCGCTTTAAACATCATTATCCATATTAATCAAAAGATGATGGTTTTATTCCGGTGATGATTGAGTCGCTGCGTTAAAATTGACAGCTTTACTCGGAATAATCGTTGAAATTGCATGTTTGTAAATCATTTGTTGTTTCCCGTCACTGTCTAAGATAATCGTATAACTATCAAACCCTTTAACGTACCCCTTGATTTGATACCCACTGATTAAAAAGATGGTAATGGTAGTGGAATCCTTTCTGACTTGGTTAAGAAAGACATCCTGTAAATTTAATGCTGACTTCATAATAACCCCTCCTCTTTTCTTAATATGGAACCTCTCTTATTCAGAGATTCTCTCTTGAACATACTGTTCTATTTGAGATAAGTATTCATCTAATGAGCCGCACTGATCGTAATCAAACCATTCTATCGTGTCATAACGTCTAAACCATGTCAATTGCCTTTTGGCATAACGACGAGAGTTTTGCTTGATGGTACTTACCATTTGATCGTATGAATACTTCCCATCCAAATATGGAAGTACTTCTTTATATCCTATACCCTGCATTGAGATGAATTTATCATCTAATCCCAAAGTTTTTAGATTTTTTATTTCATCGAGGAGACCATTTTCCAACATGATGTCCACTCTTTTATTGATAGCAGAATACAATCGCATCCGAAGACGCTTTAATCCTATAAGAATGACATCATAATCCTTTGTTGGTATAAGATCCGTTTGAAAATCAGACATGTTCTGACCAGAAATCTTATTGACTTCTAATGCCCGCATAACCCGTTTTACATTGTTGGCGTGAATACGACTTGCAGCCTCTGGATCAATTTGAGCCAATTGCTGGTGTAAGAAGTCGCCACCTTTATCTGTCCACAGTGTATTAAGTTCTTTGCGGTATTCTGGATCCTGATCAGCACCTGAGAAGTCCATATCATACATCAAAGCGTTGATATACAAACCAGTACCACCAGCGATAATAGGTAACTTACCCTTATCAAATATTTCATTGATATACTTTTTTGCACGCTCTCTATAAGCGGCAACAGAAAACTCTTCCTTTGGGTCTATTTCATCTATTAGGTAATGTTTAATATCACCCATCTCTTCAGCAGTCGGTTTCGCACTTCCAATGTCAAAATGTTTATATATCTGCATTGAGTCCGCCGAAACTATCTCACCGTTTAATTTTTTTGCAAGTTCTATTGATACAGCTGTTTTACCAACTGCCGTAGGTCCACATATAATAACAATTGTTCTTTTCATTAGCTTCTTTTAAACTTCCTTTCGATTTCATACTCATGGATCGCAATAATTATTGGACGTCCATGAGGACAAGTGTAGGGATCTTCTAAATTTCTAAGATCCTTTAACATGGTACTGACTTCTAGCTCATGTATACGCTGATTCGCTTTGATAGCAGCTTTACAAGATTGCATAATGATACCTTCATTTTGTAAGGTCGTCAAATCCTTGTGGTCTGCAATTGTATCGATAATGCTTTCGATAAACAACTTGCCTGCTGGGCGATCAAAAAGAATTGGCACAGAGCGTACGATAATATCGTTCATACCAAATGCCTCGACTTCAAATCCTAATTGTTGAAAAGCTTCAACATTCTCAAGCAATGCTTCTTGCTCATTGTATGTCATTGATATAGTAATGGGATCCAACAGCATTTGGGCTTCCATTTGTCTATTTCTATATTTAACCTTAAAAGATTCGTAAAGAATTTTTTCGTGTGCAGCATGCTGATCGACAAAGTACAATTGCTTGTCTTTTTCAAACATTAAATAACAACTGAATGCTTGTCCAATGTAATGTAACTCATCATATACTGATTGACCTTCCGGTAGGTATTCGGGTTCTGAGTCCGTTATTTCAACAGTCTCTCTAACAAGTAGTTCCTTAAAGTCATATTGTGTCCCATGAGGTTTCTCTGATACAGAAGGCACACGTGGCTTAGGCTGATTGTTACCATTGTATGTTGGACGTACAGGGTCAGTAGTTGTAGATGGTACATCCTTCCCTTGTTGCGTAATGATTTTGTCTACTGTTTCTGAATTTTCTTTTGTACTTTCATTAGCGTTATTTTTTTCTTGTTTTTCATGTACAGATTTATAGAGTAAGTCCAGTGCTTTTTTAGGTGGCACAGGATGGTTCGTATTAATGCTTTCTCTCACCGGATGTTCTGCAGAACGTTCCTCTTGTACGATGTTTGGAATTTCTGTAACAGGTGTCTCATTACTCACTGGTTTAGCACTCTCGGTTTTAGAGTCACGTTGAATCTCCGTACCTGCCGTCGCTTCCGGCAATGGCCGCGAAAACACATCTACTTTCTTAAAGGTTTCCTGTGGTACCTGATTATAGGCATTTATGGACTTTCTCAATGCACTATACAATGTCTGTTTAATGCTGGCTTCCTGATGGAACTTAATTTCTGTCTTACTTGGATGTATATTCACGTCGATGGTTTTAGGATCTAATTCTAAAAATAGAAAACAGATCGGATGTCGATGGATGGGAACAAGACCTTTATAAGCCAGTTCTAGCGCCTCTGAGACTAATTTGTTCACAACATATCGACCGTTGACAAAGACAACCTGCAATTGTCGATTCCCTCTCGTGAAGTGAATGGTTGACAATAAACCACTGGCTTTAACACCACCTGTCTCCTCTAGTTCAAACGGAATCAGTTCACTGGAAACAGATTTGCCATATATTTCATAGACCGCATCTTTCAACTGTCCGTTCCCTGGTGTCTTAAAGGTTATACGATCATTGATTATATAGTTGAATGAAATTGTCGTATGAGACAAGGCCAGTTTATTGACAATGGTACTGATGGCATTTTGCTCAGCACCGTCAGATTTCAAGAACTTCAATCGCGCAGGTGTATTAAAGAAGAGGTCCTTCATCACGATTGTCGTCCCGTTCGAAGCACCGACGGACTCTCTTGATAAAATCTTTCCACCTGCAAGTGCAAGGCGCTCGCCAAATTCATTATCTCTTACTTTACTGATCAACTCTATATTGGAAACGGATGCTATACTGGCAAGGGCTTCCCCACGGAAACCAAGGCTTTGAATGTTGTATATATCATCAATTTCTGATATTTTGCTGGTTGCGTGGCGTTCAAAAGCTGTGAGCATATCGTCTGGTTCAATACCGTGACCATCATCAGAAATTCGGATATAGGTTTTCCCGCCACCTTTGATTTCTACCGTAATATTTTTCGCGCCTGCGTCAATAGCATTCTCCACTAACTCCTTAATAACGGAAGCCGGTTTCTCAACTACTTCACCAGCTGCTATTTTATTGGCTATGAGTGGATCTAAAACATGTATTTTTGACATCTAGTCACCTAGCTTTCCTTTTAGTTGGTACAATAAGTTCATTGCATCCATCGGAGTCGTTTTCATTAAATCTATGTCCTTTAACTGAGTCGCAATTTCCTTTGCTAAAATAGTTTCCTCATCTTCAAAAGCGACAGGTGGTGCAAAAAAGTCAATTTGACCTTGTTCGTCATTGATGTTGCGCACATTGTTGTTAATGTCGTGTTCTTCTAATTTTTTTAGTATATCCTTTGCTCGGTTAATGACTTGAACTGGAACGCCGGCAAGCTTGGCTACCTGAATACCAAAGCTTTGGTTGGCTCTTCCTTTAATGATCTTTCTTAAAAAGACAATGTCATCTCCACTTTCCTTGGCAGAGATAGAGTAATTTCGAACACCATCGATTTTGCCTTCAATTTCTGTCAATTCATGATAGTGGGTTGCAAACATAGTCTTTGCTGTCACACCACTGTCGTTGGACAAGTATTCAACAACGGACCATGCTATACTCAGACCGTCATAGGTACTCGTTCCACGGCCGATTTCATCAAGGATAATCAGCGATCGTGGTGTGGCGTTGTGAAGGATGTTGGCCAGTTCATTCATTTCCACCATAAAAGTACTCTGTCCTTGAGACAGGTCATCTGATGCACCGACACGTGTAAAGATACGATCGACAACACCGATCGTTGCATTCGCTGCAGGAACGAAACAACCTACTTGACTCATGAGTGTAATGAGAGCCACTTGCCTTAGATAGGTGGATTTACCGGCCATGTTCGGACCAGTAATAATATACAGTTTATTGTTTTCTTTATCCAATAAAGAATCATTAGGGATAAAAAGTTCCGCATTGACTAATCGCTCGACAACAGGATGACGGCCTTCGACGATTTCTATACCGTTGCTGCTATTCACCTGTGGACGCACATAGCCATATTTATAGCTGACTTCTGCAAAAGCTGTGATGACGTCGACAATTGCCACCTGTCTCCCCATGTGCAGAAGGGTGTTGATTTCCTTTAGGATTCGTTCTTTTATTTCTACGAATAGATCATATTCCAGGGCTTTTATTTTATCTTCCGCCCCTAAAATCTTTTCTTCGATTTCCTTTAATTCCGGTGTTATATAACGTTCTGAGTTTGCTAAGGTCTGCTTACGAATATAGTCCTCAGGCACAAGGCTGGAATTTGCCTTGGTTATATCCAAATAGTAGCCAAAAACCTTGTTAAACCCGATTTTCAGGGTTTTGATGCCTGTGCGTTCACGTTCTCTCTGCTCTATGCCAAGAATCCAGTCCTTGCCGTTTGTTACGGCATAGCGGAGATCTTTCAAGTCGTCATTGTAGCTTTCCTTAAACATGCCACCCTCACGAACTGAGAAAGGTGCCTCCTCAAGTACTGCTGCATCTATTAAATTAAATGTCTCTTCCAATGTGTCGTATTCCGAAAGCACTTCTTCAAATGATCCTACCGGCAACGCTTCCAACAGACTTTTGATATACGGTAAGACGCCAAGGGATTTCTTTAAAGCGATAAGGTCTCGACAGTTGATGTTGCCAAATACAAGTTTTGAAGACAAACGTTCCAAGTCATACACTTCCTTGAGGTATGACCGCAGCTCATCCCTTTTTTGAGACGAGCCAACAAGAGACGCTACAGCGTCTTGTCGCTTCTTGATATCCTCGACATTAAGAAGAGGCTGCTCAATCCATTTTTTCATTGTTCTTGAGCCCATTGAGGTACAGGTTTTATCAAGAATCCAAAGCAGTGAGCCTTTTTTATCTTTACCACGAATGGTCTGAGTCAACTCAAGATTCGTTCGTGTGAATTTATCTAAAATCATAAAGTGTTCATGGTGATAAAGTTCCAAGCGATCGAAATGTTGGAGATCCACCTTTTGTGTCTCCCTGATATAATCGATCAAGGCACCTGTCGCATTCAGCTCAGGTGATGATTTCTCAAGGCCTATACTATCAATGGCATAGATATTAAAAAATTCCTTTACGTGTGCTTCTGCAAACGTTTCATGAAAGGCATCTTTGTCACGATACGACAACGAGACTTTTGGTAACGCGTCTATGGTTGACATAATATCATTATGTAGCCCATCGTCTAATAAAATGATTTCAGCAGGATTAATCTTTAACAGTTCGTCTGTAACCTTTTGAACAGATGTATGACGATCAAAAGCGGTTGCTCTTAGTTCACCCGTTGTAATATCGGCATAGGCAAGTCCGTAGCCTTTGTCATCCCTGTTATAGATAGACACAATGTAATTGTTGTTGTTTTCATCAAGCATACCTGGATCTATTACTGTACCAGGTGTCACAATACGGACAACATCTCTTTTTACAATTCCTTTAGCCGTTTTTGGATCTTCGATTTGTTCACACACTGCCACTTTAAAACCTTTTTCAATAAGCTTTGACAGGTAATTTTCTGCAGCGTGGTAAGGCACACCACAAAGAGGCGCTTTTTCCGCCAATCCGCAATTCCTAGCGGTTAATGTAATCTCCAGAGCCTTTGATGCCTTGATGGCGTCATCAAAAAACATTTCATAGAAATCACCTAATCTATAGAACAAGATATAATCCTTGTAGTTGTTCTTTATCTCAAAATATTGTTTCATCATCGGGGTCAATTTATTATAATTTATTTCCACTGTAATCCTCCAAATATGTTCTCCACACTAGTATATCAAATTTATGCAGAATAAAAAACAGCACGTTACAACGTAACGTGCTAAAGTGTTTGTTCCTAATCTACAAGTTCTCCATTTAACGAAAATGCTCGTGGTTCTGTGATTCTAACGCGAACAAGTTCACCAATCAGTGATGCATCACCAGGGAAGTAAACTGTTACGTGTTGGGAAGATCTTCCTGTAAGAATATCATCACTCTTCGAACTAACGCCTTCAACAAGGACATCAACAATCTGACCCTTAAAGGATTTGGTTTTTTCTTTAGCGCCAGCATTAAGAACATTCAATACTCTTTGGAAACGTTCATTTTTAACATCCTCAGGAATTTGGTTGTCCATTTCCGCAGCCGGCGTTCCTTTTCTTATAGAGTAAATAAAAGTGAATGCTGTGATGTAACCGACTCTCTTGATAAGGTCAATGGTTGCGTCAACATCTTCCTCTGTTTCACCTGGGAAACCTATGATCAAATCCGTCGAAATACCTACGTTTGGTAACTTTGATTTGGCATACTCTATCATTTCCATGTAGCTTTCAACAGTGTAATTCCGATTCATGGCTTTTAACAAGCTATTGCTTCCGGCTTGAACCGGTAAGTGTAATTGGTCACAAACCTTGTCACAAACAGCCATGGTATCGATGAGTTTTCTTGAAATATCTTTAGGGTGAGACGTCATAAACCGAATACGCTCTAAGCCCTCAATATCATTAACACTACGTAACAAGTCCGAAAAATCAATATCTTCCTCTAGTGTTTTACCATATGAGTTAACATTTTGACCAAGTAAAGTCACTTCCTTGGTGCCACCTGCTACAAGTTCTTTGATTTCATTGATGATTGCGTCTTTTGTTCTAGACCGTTCTCGACCTCTTGTGTATGGCACGATACAATAAGAACAGAAGTTGTTACAGCCGAAAGTGATATTTACGAAAGCCTTTGTAGTGAACTTTCTATCCACTGGTAATCCTTCAATCACTTCCCCTTCACTTTCCCAAACTTCAACAACTGTATTATGTTCGCCCATAACTTGGCCAAGGAGTGTCGGGAAGTTATGCACATTGTGCGTCCCAAAAACTAAGTCTACATGTTTGTTCTTGGTCATGATTTCTTCGACGATATGAGGTTGCTGCATCATACAGCCACAGACAGTAATCAGTACGTCTGGCTTTTTTTTCTTCAATGATTTCAAATGCCCTAAGTTACCAAAAACTTTAAGTTCCGCATTTTCTCTAACGCAGCAAGTGTTAAAAATAATCAGATCTGCATCATCTCTAAAGGGACTGACTTCATATCCCATCTGCATCAGCATGGCACTTAGTTTTTCTGAATCGTGCTCATTCATTTGACACCCATAAGTTTCGATAAAATACTTTTTCTTACGGCCGTTCTCTTCCTCATATTCTGTGTTCTGTTTCAATATATCCATCATCATTAATTGATTCTTCAAGATAATATCCGTTGACACTTCTCTTTGTTCTTCTCTTTTCATTTCTTCCTCCCTAATAATTGATTCCCTAAGGAAACTGTATCAGTTGATTGAAAGTCAACAGTACAACTACTTCTTATTTTAATCGAGAATTCCCTATAACTGCTGCAATAATCATCAGACCACTGACGTAGTTGTTGGGATTCACAACTTCTTTCAAGAATATCATGGCCAGCACAGTCGAAAAGACTGGGACCAAGTTAATAAACAAGGCTGTTTTGGCAGGGCCAATTGCCTTAATGCTCATTTGTTGAATTGTATAACCGATTACTGTCGGAAATATGGCCATGTAAATAACAGCGCCATAAGCTCCTTTAGACACATTTAAAGCGTTGTCCAAAAGTATCTCTTTTAATGCAAAGGGCGTCAGTAAAATCACACAGCATAAAAAAGTATAACTGGTTAGCTTTAATGGCTCAATACGCCCAGTCGCTTTTTTTACAAAGATTGAGTAACTGGCCCAACAAGAAGCCGCGCCTAACATAATAAGGTCACCCTTGTTGACACCTAAGCTTATTAAACTACTGAGTTGCCAATCCGTTATGGTAAGCAATACGCCCATTAAAGCCAATAGTATATATAAAACACGCTTAAATGTTAACTTGTCATGCAAGAAAAAAGCGGCCAAAAATGCTGTAATCAATGGATTACTCGCATTGATCATAGCGGCTTTTGTCGCCGTCGTATATCTTAGTGACAGAAAAAATGGCAAGTGATAGCCAATCATGCCGATGATACCAAGTTGTAACACGGTTATGTATTCTGAACGTTCGAGACGCCAGTTATCTTTCATCCGTGACACCATAAAAGGAAATAATATAAGTGTCGCAAAGAAAAATCGTAGATAGGTTAGCATTACTGGACTTAATTCTCCAATACCAAACTTACCTGCGATAAACGCACCAGCCCAAAAAAATGCGGCTATAGTCATCATTATATAATTTTTACTAGTAGATTTCACTGCCGTCAAACTCCCTTCAAGGGTTTATGTAGCCTTTATATTTTAACATGAAATTGTAGGTTTTGTACAAAAAATTTAGCTTTAACCCCTTATGCGCTAAATTAAATCCCCTTCATTCTTAATTGTTACTGCCTCAGTTGTTTTGAAATCGATTATTATAATGCTACCGACAATAAATGCTGCACCAACAAGTTGTAACCAAGTTAGAGTTTCACCAAAAATAACATAGGCTAGAATTACAGTGATAACAGGTTCAAGTGCACAAAGTATAGATGCAACAGTAGCACTCAAGAGCTGCAAACCAGCTGAAAAAGCCAAGATCGCTATAATAGTGGAAAATACGCTGAAGATGCCTATGGCAATGACAATATCACTACTAGAAACGGACATGAATTTATCTGTCATTAATGTATAGCAGGTTAAAAAAACACCACAACTGACAGTTAAGTAAGTTGTAACAACCACCGGTTCAATGGAATTGAGTAAATCCTTACCGACGATGATGTATGTTGTATAAAATGCAGCTGCCATTAGGACAAGCGCTACACCGGTAAAGGTTACAAAGGTGCTTGGTTCCCAAAATAACAGTCCACAACCTATGACAACAAGGACTAGGGATGTCATAACCTGCCAAGTTAACTTTTCCTTTAGAAAAACATAAGCTGCAAGTGCTACCATTAGAGGATGTACTTGAAACAACAACTGGCCAAATCCAGGCGAAATATACTTAAAAGCTTCAAAAAATATCATTGATTCCAGTGCGTATAATATGCCTATTCCACATAATTGGAGAGCTTGTTTTAAAGGAATCATCAACCTTGTTTTCTTAAGGCGCGTATAAAGAAGGAAAAACGCTCCTGCAATGATAAATCTATAGGACAACATTGTCTCTGAGTTCATCCCGGCATCCAATGTATATTTTGCCAGTAATGGAACTATACTAAAACCAACCGCTGATATTAATACATAAATATAGCCTTTTACTTTTAATGTGTTCATTTATTAGCACTCCTTGTCGTTTTAGTTAATCCTAACACCACGACAATGGTCAGTCAAATCAACGCATATCAATAAAATCGCAAAAACGACCTACCAGAATCGGTAAGTCGTTATATATTGTCCTTCTATGTAAAAGTAGGCATCAGCCCACTTAAAATTCTTATTTATTTTTCTATAGATTTCTGATAGAAAAATGTCTTTAACGGCTTGAAGTTATATTTTGCTGGTACAATAATTTGCTCCGTACTGCCAACAAATAATACACCGTCGTCTACAAGAGCGCCATTGAAGTTACGATACATCTCATCCTTTGCTTCTTCTGTAAAGTATATCATTACATTACGACAAACAATAAGATCATAATTTTTTGGATATGTGTCTTTCAATAAATTGAAATGTTTGAATTCCACACAACGCTTTATTTCATCACTTATCTTATATGCACTACCAACAGGTGTAAAATATTTTTTCTTGAAGTCTTCTGGAACATTTTCAATACTTTTAGCAGTATACATACCAATTTTTGCTTTGTTGATGGCTTCCTTATCAATGTCAACCGCTAAGATTTTGATTCTATTTAATGGGAAGAAGTTACTCAATGTCATTACAAGGGTATAAGGTTCCTCGCCAGTAGAACAGGCAGCACTCCAAACTTTTAACGTTGATCGTGATTTAAGCAGTTCTGGAATAATTGAACTTTTCAGTACATCCCATTGATTCGTATTTCTGAAAAATTCAGATACATTAATCGTTAAGTAATTGATAAATTCATCAAAAACGGCCTTGTCTGAATCTAGGAGCTTATAGTATGATTCAAAACTGTCACAACTATTACGCTTAATAAGAGATTCTATTCTTCGTTTCATTTGTCGTTCTTTATATAATGTTAAATCAAGTCCTGTTTTTCTTAAGACTTTTGCCTTAAAATTTTCATATCCTTCCATAGCCCCACTCCTTTTTTCTTATTATAATATATTTACACGTTTTCATGCAATTGAAAACAAGAAAAGTCGTGTAACAATGTCACACGACTTTAAAGGCTTTTTTAACTTATGCTTCTTCAGTAGCTTCTTCAGCTGCAAAAGTTGCTTTGATAGAAAGCTTTAATTTCTTTTCTTCTACGTCAGCTTCTAAAATCTTAACTGTTACTTCGTCACCTACGCTTAATGCGTCAGATGGCTTTTCGATTCTCTTCTTATCGATTTGAGAAACGTGGATAAGACCTTCAACACCTGGCTCTAACTCAGCGAATGCACCAAAGTCTGTTAAGTTAACTACTCTAGCAGCAAAGTTATCTTCTAAGTTATACTTTTCGTTGAAAATAGTCCAAGGATCAGCAGCTAATTGCTTGATACTTAAAGAAATCTTTTCGCTTTCTTTGTCAGCTTTTAATACTTTAACTTCAATCTTGTCACCTACAGAAACTACATCTTTAGGGCTCTTGATTCTTCCCCAAGATAATTCTGATAAGTGAATAAGACCGTCGAATCCGCCAACATCTACGAACACACCGAAGCTAGCAATTCTCTTAACTTCACCTTCGATGATAGCACCTTCAGTTACTTTTTCCCAAACTGCAGCCATCTTAGCTTTGTGCTCAACCATAGCGATTTCTTTTCTAGAGAATACAATTCTCTTTCTTCTCTTGTTGATTTCAATGATCTTAACATCTAGTGTTTGACCAGAGAATTGTGACATGTCCTTAACGTAAGTTGCAGCTAAATGAGAAGCAGGGATAAATCCTCTAACTTCGTTGAAGTAAGCAGCTACACCGCCCTTAAGTACTTCACCAATTCTTACTTTGATTAATTCTTCTTTACCATAAAGTTCTTCTAGTTCATCCCAATCCTTGAATTGAGCTAAACGCTTAATAGATAACAATACATTGCCATCGCCGTCATCTGTTCTAAGTACAAATGCATTAACCTCGTCATCTATTTTAAAGCCTTCGATTGCAGCTTCGTTAGTTGCTGAAACCTCAGATCTCGGAATGATACCATCGTTCTTGTATCCGATGTTTAGAACGATTTTATCAGCGTCAAGTTGAACCACTTTCCCCTTAATCGTATCTCCTTTTCTCGGAACCTTGAACGATTCGTCCATTTCCTTCATGATTTGCTCCATTGTTGTGCTCATTAACAATTACCTCGCCTTCTAAATTTATAATTATTTCTTTTATGATCCAATCAGGTGTTGATGCACCTGCAGTGATGCCAATGGTGATATCACCATCAAAATCATCATAAATCAGTTCTTCAGATGATTCTACAAAATAGGTAGACGTACATAACGCTTTACATATTTCGTAGAGTTTCTTACTATTTGAACTGTTCTTTCCGCCAATGACAATCATTTTATCTACCGAAGAAGCAAGTTCTCTAGCAGCTTGCTGTCGCTTGACTGTCGCATCACAAATCGTGTTATGCACATCGATTTGATCTGATTTAGATCTAAGAATATTTATTATGTTTCCCCAAAGTTCTGTATTGAATGTCGTTTGACCTACAATACACATTTCTCGGTCAATCTTTAATTGATTGGCCTGTTCTTCAGTATTAATGATGATGGCACTATCGTTACACCAACCATTAATTCCTATTACTTCAGGATGATTTGAATCACCAATAATTATTATACCATATTTTTTCGCATAATACTCATTAACTATGCGATGAATTTTAGAAACATATGGACAGGTACAATTAATTACCGTATTTTGGTTTTTTTCTAGCGCTGAAATAACCTTTTGACCCTCGCCGTGGGAACGAACAATTACACGTTCAGATTGGGCGTCGTCAGTAGAATTAATTACCTCTAACCCTAGTTGTTTCAACCGATTGACCTCTAAAGGATTATGGATTAAAGCCCCCAGTACTTTTGACTGCCCATGCTCCGTTAACACTTTTTCGGTATCTTTGATTGCTTTCTTTACACCATAACAGAAACCTGCATGCTCTGCAATAATTATTTTCATAAATTACCCTTTCTGATTAATACTCAGATGATCGTAAGCTATTTGTACAATATCTTGTGTAATTTTTTGGTAAGTTTCCGTATCTAATTTCTGACCCTCGTATTCTTTTAATGATACAGGTGGGTGATACGTAATCTTAATTGGTGAAAATAATTTATACGTTGATTCCACAGTGATGGGAATAACAGGTACTTTTGCCTTAATAGCTATAAGCGCAACGCCAGGTTTTGCTTCTAGTGGTGTACCATCTGTTTTTTTATTCCGTGTACCTTCTGGAAAAATCAATAAACCATCACCACGTTTTAAAATTTTCAGCGATGTTTTTATCGCTGTAATATCATTACCCTCTCTGTCGACAGGGAAAACATTTATTCTTGGTAATATTGGTTTAAGTATCCATACATCAAATGCTTCTTTCTTTGACATTGCATATAGATCAAGTCGCGGGAAGAATCCGCCAAGTAGCGGTGGATCATGCATGCTTAAATGATTTGGGGCAAGTAAATACCCAGATTCATCTGGAATATTTTCTTCACCTCTTATTTCAACTTTAAAAAATAGGTTGTAATAAACCCTTACAACAAATTTTGCAAAACGATAAAAACTCATTTATGCTCCTTTTTGAACAATTTTTATAATGGCATTAACGACATCTTCAATGCCCATGCCAGTAGTATCAACTTCAATCGCATCCTCAGCCTTCATAAGTGGCGATTCGTCACGATTCATGTCATTGTAATCTCTTTCTGCAATGTCTTTTTTTAATGCTTCAATGTCAACAGTATGACCTTTACCTACCAATTCCTTGTAACGTCTTTCAGCTCTTTCGTCTACAGATGCCGTCAAGTAGACCTTATAAGTGGCATTCGGTAAAACAACAGTACCAATATCACGTCCATCCATAATGATGCTGTGATTTTCACTAATGTATTGTTGACGTCTAACCAGGTCCTCGCGGATGATTTTAACTGCCGCATAAAGGGATACATTTTCAGAAATGTTAGGATGCCTTATTTCTTCAGAACGATTGACATCATCTAGTATCAATTCATCTCCGTTGAAAGAAATGTTCGTTTCATCTAAAAGTTTTTCCAATCCGTCAAGGTCTTCCGGTTTTATGTTGTTTACTATCGCCTTATACGTAATGCCTCTGTACATTGCGCCAGTATCCAAATAGATAATATCCAGTTTCTTAGCGATGATTTTCGAGATTGTACTTTTTCCAGATCCTGCTGGTCCGTCTATTGCTATTTGTATTGAACTCATGCTACCTCCACTACCATTTATTAAAATGTACTTTTTCTTCTATATATCTTTCATTACTTGGCTTTTCTTCATCACCATGACCGACTACGACCATTCCTACTGGAATAACATCCTCTGGAATATTTAATGTCGCTCTGAATGGCGTCACCAATTCCTCCATAGGATAAATGCCACACCATACAGTACTAAGTCCCATAGATTCAGCCCCGATTAGCATATTTTGAATTGCTGCAGATGTGTCTTCAATAATGAATCCATCCATTGGCTGTTTTTCATGATCTCCGCAAGCAACAATTGCACAACCCGCCTTCGGCAACATTTTTGCGTAAGGATGAAATCCTGCAATCTTTTCGATTACTTCTTTGTCCTTGATTACAATAAAATGCCATGGTTGAAAATTATGCGCCGATGGTGCTGCAAACCCTAGTTCAAGCAAGGTTCTTATTTGCTCATCCGTCACAACTTCTCCAGTATATTGTCTTATGGTTCTTCTTTTCTTTATAATGTCTATAACTTCATTTTTCAATTTAACGCCTCCAAATTCACCTAATAGTATACCACAAAATTAGTGTCTATCATACCGCATCACTGCAATAGTTTGGTCAATTCTGAAAGGTAAAAATCCTAAACGTTCAAAAAAATCCAGTGCTGGATTTCTTATATCGACGCCAAGACAGATGCCATTTATATGTGCGGGTAATTGCGCCATTAAATAATGCACTAAATCCGTACCTATACCATCGTTTCTGAACATACCGTCAACAACTACAACCAACTCGGGTAACTTGTCATTGATATAGGCATTGCCAGGATTGTCCTGAGTAAAAAACCTTAACCATACTGCACCAATCGCTTCTTCAGTAAAGGGATCTGTTGCAATATAGCCGATATCGTCATCTGACCAAGGTGCAATATACCGTTGGTACTCTGGCTGTTTAAGTATTGACCTGTCCGGCATAGGCTGGTCATTCAGCACAAATATTGTTTCATATAATAACAATTCTAAATAACCTTGATCAAAGGCAGTGATTCTTCTATAGTTTAATTGCATGTGTCACTCCTATTCAACACCATATAAATCTGAGTCTACAACAGTCCACTCAATGGTTTTATCATTCCTAATCTTAAATCGCAACAAGCCATGACCTTGGATATGACCATCATCAAAAGAAGCGTATACCCACTGATAATTCAATACGAAAGACCCTTCTGGTCGCCATGCCATCGATCCACCAAGAACACCTTCATAAGGAATCAGGTGATTTTGGTTCATTAAATCATCAAGAATCAATGCGTAATCTTCATACCCCTTATCACGTAAATAATCCCTAGATAGATCATCTAAGGTGATTGTGTTGTTTAAAGTATTTTGTAATGCCAACTTCTCTGTGTTCATGTTTTGCAACTCTATCGTCAGTTGCTTAACCATTGAATTACTTTCTGTGTTAAGCGCATTTAATTCAGTAATGTTTTGTGTCAATTGATGTTGCTGATCCTCTAATATAGCTTTGTGATTTTTTAATGTTTTTATTTGATTTAATGAATAACCGCCGATAGCGACTGCTATTATTAATAATATACTTAAAATAATTTGTTTGTTCTTATCTGTTATCATAGTAGGCCCCTTTGTAATAATCTTGTATAAGCATAACACATTACTTTATCGACAAGATATTATAAATTTCTTAATATCGAATAAGCTTATTCTACTACGAACTAATTTGAACGAGCAGAATAAAGTTGGTAACCACCCTCTAACTCCTTTGTAAATGTGAATCCTGCACGTTTTACAACCTGTATAGAGTCTAAATTTTCCTCATTGATATCCGCATAAATCTTCTTGATAGAAAGAACTTGAAAGCAGTAAGCAATAATGGCATCCATTGCATCAGCAACAAATCCCTGACCTTGAAATGCTGGGAGTAGCTCATAACCAATATCGCATGAGGTCTTTTCTTCATCAAAGTTGAAGACACAAATAGTCCCCATTAATTCATCAGTTGATTTATCTGATATGATCCAATAAATCCATCTGTCGTTTTTCATTCCTTCAATTCTCGTTCGAGCAAATTCAACCGCATCTGTCATCGTAAGCATCTGTGGAATGCCAGTGTACTGTATCATATTTAAGTCATTACGTATCGAAAAAATGCCCGCAGCGTCTTTTTTCTCTATCCCTCTAATATTTATACGTTGAAGTTCAAATCGTCGTGGTGGGTAAAAATCAGACATTGTAATACATCCTTTCGCCATTCATTAAGAATAGTCACACTTTCTCTTACCATATAATTGATAACCGACCAGTATGGGGCATGTGCAGATATACCTTCAACATTCTCTACATATCGGGTTCCAATATATTTAGCACGATACATATGATAGTTACTGCTCACTATTGCAACAGACGGATTATCTTTCATTAGTGCCCTTGAAAACTTGATGTTTTCATCCGTTGAAGTAGATTGATCTTCTAGCAGAATGCGACTTTCTTTAATGCCTGCTGCCACAAGATATCGTTTCATTGCCTCAGCTTCTGATATATCCTCATCAGGGCCCTGACCACCCGATACTAAAATAGTTGTTTCAGGATTTGTTACAGAGTATTCTATGGCAGCATCTAGACGATACGCCAATGTATAGGATACTTTGTCGCCACGGAGCCCTGCTCCTAAGACAACGACATATTCAACGTCCTTGGATTCGGGTACTGATGACCAAAATTCTGACAATACTAGGCATTGCATGCCTATAAGCCAGAAGAGACCAATAATCAGCATTACTCCTAAGCACTTTTTTGCCCCCTGGTGCAATGACCATTTAAAATAAATATATGCAAAGCCAATAATACATAGAAGCAGTATATAGCCTAAATAACTGTTTACTAGTCCGAACATCTCATGTCACCTCACTGTTTACTTCACTTTCAGTATACTAAATTCTGTACTTCTAGACCATTAAAAACAAGAAACCGCTAGAGGTTTAACCATCTAGCGGTTTTATATTTATTTCGGATTGTAAATTTTGTGTTCGTCCCAAATGCCTTCCAATTTGTTGAAAGTAGTTTTAACTTTTTCCTTTTCACGAATACTGACAGCAATAATAAGAGCATTAACAAGGCTCATCGGCGCTACAAGCGAATCAATGAATGTGTTCATGTTATACTTTGCTGTTAAGTAGAAATCTGCAAGTGGTACCAGTGGTGAACTTTTGCTGTCGGTAATTCCGATCAACGTAGCGCCCTGTGCTTTTGCAAAATTGACTACTTCGTATGTCCGTTTGGAATATCTTGGGAATGAAAATGTAATAAGCACATCGTCTTCCTTGATATTAAGCAATTGGTCAAATAAATCATTGGCACCAGACGGTACAATGGATACAGAGTCTAAAATAAAGTTTAGATAGAACCCTAAATAGTTCGCTAAAACAGAAGAACTTCTAAGCCCTAATATATAGACTTTCCTTGCACTGTGGAGTCTGTCGACAATTTTTTGAATCATTTCCTCGTCGACATTGTCCATAGTCTTTCTGATATTTTCCATATCAGACGCCATGATTTGCTTTAAATAATTCTCGCCAATGTCTTGATCTTTAGAGAGTTCAAAACGTTGAACGGTTGTTAATTTGGTCTTGATCGATTCCTGTAGAGCCTTTTGAAGTTGTGGGTATCCTTCATAATCAAGTGCATTTGCAAATCGAACCACTGTTGATTCACTGACGCCTACCACATCTCCAAGGGCAGATGCCGTCATAAAAGCCACTTTATCGTAGTTTGCCAATATATAATCAGCAATACGCTTTTGTCCTTTACTCAATCCTAAATAGTTCGCTTCAATTCTGTTTAGCAAATCATTACTTGTACTCTTCATAGAATCTCTCCTTAAATAATTATATATTTAAGGCCAATTTATACCCTTCTTCAAGAGCTTTCTTATTTAATTCCTCTGTTCCTCTAGGTACTCTACTTAACACAGCGTTCTCTACTGCTTCTCTAGAAACAACGCCAGTAATTTCTGTAATAGCACCGACAGCAACGATGTTGGCAACAATTGATTTACCAATTACTTCGTTTGCTGTTTTAAGGATTGGAATTTGAATTACTTTTTTGGCCTTTACGTTTTCTGGTAACTTGATTGCAGAATCAACGATAATAACACCGTCTTCTCCAATACCATCTAAATATTTATCTGCTGCAACTTGTGTTAATGCAAGTAAGTAATTCGGTACTTGTACCTTTGGAAAGTAAATGTCTTCATTACTAATAATTACTTCTGCCTTAGAGGCACCACCACGTGCTTCAGGTCCATAACTTTGTGATTGAATTGCATTATTGCCTTCGTTAATTGCTGCCTCTGCTAATATTATACCCGCAAGGATAATACCTTGTCCACCCGAACCGGATAATCTCATTTCAGTATGCTTTGCCATAGTATCTCTCCTTCTTACTTTTTAAGACGTTCAATAACTGAATCGTAAGCTTCTGTGTACTCTACAACACCTTCTTCATGTTTAAATTCACCCATTAAGAATTTGCCAGCTTTTTTCTCTTCCGGTAATTT
>Ga0209379_10001054_pt1 | contig 19151 bp, 20 predicted proteins | sample tdDd001_FD_187124 | JGI IMG/M metagenome (GOLD analysis project Ga0209379, IMG submission 187124) | Marine sediment microbial communities from the Atlantic coast under amendment with organic carbon and nitrate - tdDd00.1 (SPAdes)... | ecosystem: Environmental > Aquatic > Marine > Coastal >...
TATTGCCTGGCTGGTGATGAGAATGGGTAAAAGCCAGCGACGTAACGGGGCGAACAGCAACATTTGCAATGCGAAAAATAATCCCATCATCAAACCAAGCAATAGCCCGAGCATAACTTCGGTGCTCGTGACAATTGTGTGGTGCCATAGAACATCATAACGTTCGATGAGTTTGTTAAAGACTGCTGCTGGTCCAGGCAGAATGAATGCTGGCATTTCAAATATCACTACAGCGGCTTGCCAGATCCCAATCATCACACCAAAACTTATCAGAATACGTAATATATTCTTGGATAACCCTCGGTGTTGTTGCGGGATCAGTTGTTGTATCTGAAGCGATGTCTTCATATTGCTGGATGATTGTAGATCAGCCATAGTCCTGCTCCAGTTGCTCGAGAATAGATTGCTGGTGAACTGCCATTTGGGCATCAAACTGCCTTGGTGGTACTGTTCCAGGTACGCCTAGTTCAATGAGACTGGCAGGCCTGCCGGACATGATGTAGATATTGTGCCCCAGGCGTAGTGCCTCTTGTGGATCATGGGTGATCAGCAAAACGGTACGATTTTTGAGTAATTCTGCTGACAGGGTTTGCAATTTATGGCGTGTTACCGCATCCAGCGCTGAGAATGGTTCATCCATTAGTACCAACGGCTTGTCCTGCATCAGTGTCCTGGCAAGCGCAACACGTTGGCGCATTCCGCCAGAGAGCTGATCAGGCATTGCAGACGTGTACTCTTCGAGTCCAACGGCTTGCAGAAGTTTAATGGCCTTATCATTGTCAAGCGGGCTGGGGGGCGATCCGAAATGATGGCTAAGGCAGACATTGTCCATGACTGATAACCATGGCAGCAGCAGATCTTGCTGTGCCATATAGGCGATACGTTCAGTTAGAGGCTTATTATCAGAAGTGACAAGCTTCCCGTGCCAGTCAACACTATCCTCATTTAACTCAGCAAGTTGGCGCAATAATGTTGTTTTCCCACAGCCACTTTTTCCGAGTAAACAAGTCCACTTCCCGGCAGGAAGGGTAAGATTTAGATCAACAAACAAAGCATCGCTGGCATCTTTATAAGTCAGCGAGGCGTGTTGCAACTGCACTTCAACAGCAGAAGAAGGATTGGTTTTAGCGGATGCTAGCATAGCCATTTCTCTTATTCTGGTTGGTAGTGACCGGCAAAGAAATGATGAACAGGCCCATGTCCTGATCCAATCTCAAGCTTGTCTGCATGACTGATAGCCATAGTGATGTAAGCTTTTGCGTTTTGGACTGCTGCTCTCAATTCAATCCCCTGTGCAAGAAATGAGGCAGTGGCTGAAGAAAGGGTACAACCGGTTCCATGGGTGTTACGAGTTGAGATTCGAGCTGTGCTCATGCGGATCACTTCGTTGTTCATTATAAGCAGATCAGTACTGTTGGTATCCTGCTCGAGGTGACCACCTTTAAGGAGTACGGATTTCGCTCCTATCTGGCGCAGTGCTTCAATCATGTTAGCCATTTCTTTCTCACTTTGAGGAATGGCGACATCAAGTAAAGCGGCAGCTTCCGGTAGGTTAGGGGTGATAACGTCTGCTAAGGGTAGCAGTTCCGTTTTTAGGCACGATATAGCATCCTGCTGTAACAGGAGATCACCGCTGGTTGCGACCATGACTGGATCAACAACGAGATATTTGGGTTTATATTGACGTAGCTTGGCTGCAACAACCTTGATTATATTGGTATCGCTCAACATACCAACTTTTACCGCCTTGATATCAAGATCGGTGAAAACGGCATCTAGCTGTTTCTCCACAAACTCCGGATCGACAGCAAGAATTCCTGAGACGCCTTGCGTATTTTGCGCGGTCAAGGCAGTGATCACGGAACAGGCATAACTGCCTGTTGCAGAAATAGCTTTAATATCGGCCTGAATACCGGCTCCGCCGCCACTGTCTGAGCCAGCAATTGTTAGTGTGATTGGTGTTTTTGATGGTACGGCCATAACTACCCCTAAATTACGCGCAGGGTAGCAGGTGTCTGAGAAAGGGCGCTTGGGAAAGGCCACATGAAGACACGTTTGCTAGTTCCCTACGCCATTACTAAATGGATCAGGTTCAACGGGTCCCACCGAAGTGGTCTCAGCCAAAGGCTCCCCGACTAACTCACAAAATATTGTATATTTGCTTGATTAAACAGCCGTTGATGCTGCTATCAATTATCCCGCTATTCTAACCATGTTTTTTACTGTAGGGCAAATAGGAATGTGAAAATTTGGGTGTTGGTAGTTTCTTATTAACAATGAAGAGGCTGTATAATCACCAATAAGGAATATATATGAGTGTATTTAAGTCGAATTATTGAACGTCATGAGGTGAAATATGGACAATTCACAGAAAGAAAAACATGAGAAAATTAATTACGTCGAGTTCCCTGCTATCAATCTTGCTGCAACAAAAGCATTTTTTATACAGGCTTTTGGCTGGGATTTTGTAGACTACGGGGATGGCTATTCGGCGTTCTCCAATCAAGGATTAGATGGTGGCTTTTTTCAGTCAACGTTAAGCTCAACGACAGCCAACGGTAGTGCGTTGGTTGTGCTTTACAGTCAGGATCTTGAATTATCGCTACTCAATGTAGAGAAAGCTGGGGGGATTATTGTTCGACCGATTTTTTCTTTCCCTGGAGGGAGACGTTTTCACTTTACAGAGCCGAGTGGTAATGAATTGGCTATATGGTCGGATAATTAACTAAAGGCAGGTTGAGCTTTAGGTGTTGAGGACAATTATTTAAATTGAACAAAGGCGCTATTAAGCGCCTTTGTTAGATCATTATGACTGAAAAAGAAATCACATCTTTTTGCAGTAAGCCGCAATGATTACCATGTTTGTGCCAGCTGCTTTGCCGGTAATATGCAGGGGGTTGTCCGTTAGACGAATACCGCGAACAGCTGTACCTTGTTTAACAACTAGGCTAGAACCTTTTACTGGAAGATCTTTGACAATAGTGACGTTGTCACCAGCTTGTAGCGCAGTACCGTTTACATCCAGTGTCTGAATAGAGTCAAGTGCCTCTAACGCGATGCCTTTTTCAGCCCATTCAATCATGTCTTCTTCTAGGTAAAGCATATCTAGCAGATCTTGTGCCCAAGTTTCAGCAGAAAGGCGTTTCAGCATACGGTAAGCCATCACTTGAACAGCTGGAACCTGACTCCACATACTATCGTTCAGGCAGCGCCAGTGATTCTGCTCCATTGTATCGGCATCTTCAATTTGATCTCGGCACGTACCACAGACCATTACACAGCTGGCAGCAGTTGTGTCCGGAGAAGCAGGTACTTCATACACGCTCAGGTTATCTTCAGATGAGCAAAGTTCACATTTTGCGTCAGCGCGCTGCTTAACGATATTTTCAATAGTCATAGGGATTTGTCCGTAGATTTGTTGTGGCAATATTATGCCAGCATTTCGCAATAAGGGAAGAAATCCTGCTTTAGATCACACGGAATCACGATTATCAGCCGGTAAAAAGTATAGTAATTGAACATTATGGACGTTTATGGCTGAAATTCTGTTGAGTGTCTGATAGTTGGTTGAGTGGGATATAATCTCGTGATGGATATACTATGTTGCTCAAAAGCTGTACTGTTGTAAGGAAAAAGATAAAATCATAACTGTCTTAATTAATATTATAAATCTATATCAAGGACAAATAATGAAAAAGGTCGTTTATTTGCTATCAATACTTGCGTTAGCTGGCTGTGATGAAGATGACGTTAAAGATCTTGCGCAGGGAAATACTAAAGTTTTTACAGTGACCGGGGCACAAGTTGCCAGTAAGCTTGGTACATTGGATCCTGGTTACTATGATATCGCTGTTATCACTAGCGCAAGCCAGGGTAATACTTCACCTGATGGATTACCGGTTGCAACGAAGTCCACGCTTGAAAACCTAGGGATCAAAGTAGAGGGTGAAACTTGCGGCAGGATCGATATTACTAATCAGATCTGTTTTGAAAGCGGTAATGCAAACAGTTGTATTCCTAGCGAAATTAATATGCTTGGTCTAGCAGTTTATACCATTGACCTAGATAAGGTTAAGACAGCTTCGGCAAACGGTTTTTATCCGAAATTGGCTGCTGAAGTTGGTGGATTGTATGTTGATATCGCTTATAACGACGTAAGTTGTTCTTCATTACAGGCGTTGTAATCATTATTAGATTTTACTTTCGCCTACCAGCGCTAAATAATGATTGCTCGCAGGGCTTGTTATACAGGCCCTGCCTTTTCTTGGGCCTTGTAAAAAATGATTAAACTTGGATCTATTTAACTGATATATGATGTCTGTTCACTTTTCTTAATAAATTAACCAGAATACACTCGCATAACACTCTTTCCTTAATGTTTCATTCTAACATCCATTGGTAGATTGCTATTTTTCTTTTGCTAAGGATTATACCTAATGAGAGTGAGGCATCTATTTGCTGCGGTAGGCTTGTGTCTGATATTTTCGGTTCCGATTATGGCCAATGAGGTTTCGGGATATGTTGTTGGCGGGACACCAGTAAAGCCGAGTGATGATCATAGTTGGATGGCCTCTATTCGTTTAACCTCAAAGCAGTTGAGTCATAATTGTGGTGGAACAGTAGTCAATGAGCGCTGGGTACTTACCGCTGCTCATTGTGTTGTTCAACAGGCGAGCGCGGAGCAATACCAGGTAATACCTCCAAGCAAGCTGAACGTTATGGTTGGTACTACAAGCGGTACTGTAGAAGATGTGGCAACACTTTATGCGGTATCTCATGTAGTGGTTCACCCAGATTATTCTCCTCAAGCTAATGTTCAAGTAACGCCACAGCCAGATGGCTCGGTTATTACCGAGGTACTTCGCCCGGCTTTGGATAACGATATTGCATTATTACGGGTTGATCGTCCTTTTTCTGCCCAAATTACACCAATATTATTGGCAACAGATAAGGATGCAGATGAAATCGATCTTAGTCTTGGTTCGCAGTGGTCTGATACTAATCGTCCCAAAAACACTAAAGTGACAGGCTGGGGTTCGACGCAAACAAGTGGTACGGGGACATCTGAAAAGTTGATGGAAGCCGAGTTATCTTTCTTGCCGATGCCCGAATGTTTTAATCGCCTTGAGCTTGGAAATGAAGCGTACTATATCATTGATAGTCCCAGGAACCGCACAAAGGTCTGTGCATTGCCACCTGCCGTTATTTTTGATAGCGATGGAACATCGAAGGAGTATGGCCCCGACTCGTGTAAAGGGGATAGTGGTGGGCCGCTGAGGGTAAAAAATGCTCTGGGTGATTGGATTCAGTTTGGTATTGTGAGTGGTGGTCCGGTTGGCAAGCTTGTGTGTGGCTCGCTAGTACGACCGAGTTTTTATACTCGTATTGGTACATATTACTCTTGGATACTCTCCAATGTCGCGAAGGTACCGGAGAAACCGATCACTGGCCCCAATATTATTAGAGAAGAAGAGGCTAAGAATGACTGTATTGCTGGTTCTACCGGGATTTCCCAAAATAACTGTAATATGAAGTCGGCTAGTGGCGGAGCAATCTCTTGGTTTGGCATGTTGTTGGTATTTTTCATTGGTTGGTTACGTCGTAGCATGATTAAATAAGCGTCCAGTTATGTAGCAAAGCCACCTTGTCAGAACAGAGTGGCTTTGTTTCTTGGCTGGCAGTTGCTGATATGTTTAGCGACGGAAATTGATTTCTTCCTTGCCTTCACCTATGTAAATCTGTGTTGTTGTCGGTTGTGTCTGCGCAATAATATGGCCATGGCGAACAGAATAACGAACCGGAACCTGACGTCGAACGGCGTCAAACCCATTATCTGCAGGCATGATTAGTAGGCTTCCTGGCTTGCCTTCCTCAAGGCCGTAATTGTTTTGAATATTTAGCGTACGAGCTGAATTGGTGCTGATTAAGTCTAACGAGTTATTTATTTGCTCGTAGCCCATAACTTGGCATACATGCAAACCCATATGGAGTACTTGCATCATGTTCGCAGTTCCTAGTGGGTACCAGGGGTCGAAGACATCATCGTGACCGAAGCAGATATTGATATTTGTTGCCAACATCTCTTTCACGCGGGTAATCCCACGACGCTTTGGATAGTCATCGAATCGGCCTTGCAGATGAATATTGACTAAAGGGTTGGCAACAAAATTGATACCAGACATTTTCAGCAAGCGAAATAAACGTGATGCATAGGCTCCGTTGTAGGAATGCATGGCAGTGGTATGACTTGCAGTTACCTTATCCCCCATTTTGAATTTATGGGCTAAAGCGGCTAGTGTTTCGACAAAGCGAGATTGTTCGTCATCGATCTCATCACAATGAACATCAATGAGTCGGTTGTATTTACGAGCGAGATCAAATACATAATGTAAAGAATCGATACCGTATTCACGAGTAAATTCGAAGTGGGGTATAGCACCAATTACATCGGCTCCAAGCTTTACAGCTTCTTCGAGTAGTTCTTTGCCGTTTGGGTAGGAAAGAATTCCCTCTTGTGGGAAGGCAACAATTTGGATATCGATCCATTGCTTCATTTCTTCTTTTATTTCCAGCATTGCTTTTAGGGCAATGAGTGTAGGGTCTGATACATCGACATGTGTGCGCACATGCTGAACACCATTTGCAATTTGCCATTTTAGCGTTTGTTTCGCGCGACTTTTTACATCCCCAATGGACAGTATGGATTTTCGTTCGGCCCAGCGCTCAATGCCTTCAAATAAGGTTCCTGATATATTCCAACTTGGCTCACCAGCTGTTTGTGTTGTATCTAGGTGAACATGCGGTTCACAAAATGGAGCGATAGCCATACCGCCTTCACCGTCGAGTAGATTATTGCCGGTATAGTTTAATTCATCATCCATTAGAGTGATTATTTTGAACTGACCATTTTCGATTAGGATTTGATGCAGGCCTTCCTTGCCTTGAAGAGTAATATTTTGAATGAGCATATCTGAGGTTTGCATCTAATTAATCCTTATACTTTGGCTGTCGAATGAGCAGTAGCGCGATTGAGTACTGTAGGTTGGTTTTGGTTGTTTATTGTACACCTAAATCAATAGCTGGAACCATTAACTGGATTGATATCTATTTTTGATGGTTAAATCGTGTACAGGTTATAAAGTGGCTAAAAGTCGGTGTTTTAAGGACGGTTTTGGATTGCGAATTCTCATCAATTGGCCTGGGGATAAATTGTTTATCCACAGAAGCTGTGAATAACTCTGTGGGAAATGCTGCAAGCCTAATAACCATGCTGACTTCGCCAAAGTCAATACTGAGCTGTATGAAAAAGTCATGTAATCTCAGATAGATTGATTTAGTTCAATATCAAAAAATGTCAATAATTGTTCGAGATAAAGTGCCTTCTGGGCGTGCTGGTTTCGTAAGTTGTGCGGTTCATATTGTTAAAGAAAGAGCTTCTTGTTCGTTTGTCGGATGTAAGACGGAATATGATAACTCGAAGATGTTGAAAGTAGATATTTCACAGTAACTCACGACTGTAGATGTATGTGGCGTTATTAATCTCTAGAGAAGTTTATATGTGTCTTTTTTGCTCATTTGGATATCTGACTTGAGTATTTTGATTTCCGTTATTGAACTTAACACTATTATTGATGATAATGCGAATGGTTTTTATTTTGGTGTTTGTTTGTGTCCCAGATCCTTGTTGTTGATGATGATGTTCAGCTGTGTGAATTGCTGGAAGAAGTGCTGACTGAAGAAGGTTACGATGTGCATAGTGAGCATTGTGGTGAAAGTGCTCTCACGTACATGCAAAATAATGCCGTCGATCTTGTCTTGCTCGATGTGATGTTACCCAATATTGATGGGGTGCAGGTTGCGCGTCGTGTATGCCAGCGTTTTGCAACGCCCATAATGATGTTGACGGCGTTAGGTGATGAACCATCTATGTTGGAAGGTCTACAGGCAGGTGCTGATCAGTATTTATCCAAACCATTCAGGGTTCCTGAGTTATTAGCTCGAATTACCGTAATATTAAGACGCGTAGGTCTTGAGCGTCAGAGGCAGAGTATTAATTATTGCCAAACGGATCTTACTCACCAAATTTCCCGGTTACCCTTAACTGGAACAGAGTCTGAGCTGCTTGAGTATTTAGTTAAGCACCATGGTGTTGTGGTAGCCAAAGCTGAGCTTCAAAGAGAAGTGCTTAAAAAAGAACTAAGCCCGTTTGACCGTAACCTCGATATGCACATTAGTAATATACGTCGTAAGATGGTTCAATCTGGGTTATCAAAGCAACATATTAAAACGGTCCGTGGAAGAGGGTATAGCTTTCTCGAATCAGTGGGAGTAGTTTGAAAGTATAACTCACAGCTAAAAAGAAGTGGCGCTAAATAAAAGCGCCACTCTTTGAGCTATTTGCTGTATGAACTAGCGATATTGTCGATTCGCTGGTTCGCACGCATTGCTTCTTGATACGCTGCATCAGAAGCTGCACGTGCATCGTTAACTGCACCTGCCATTTGGTCTTGCTGACTTTGCAGAGCACCTACCTGATCAGAGAGCATATCTACTTTATTAGTAAGCTGCTGCATTTGATCAACTTCATCTGAGCTTGAACAGCCAATTAGTGTTGCACTCAGAATTATACCGGTAAGGATAGATAATGAACGGTTCATTTTTCTTTCTTCTCCTTTGTTTGCCACTACAGACCGAATGTTAAATGTTACCAGTCGGCAGAATTAGTATGGCATATGCAGCTCAAATTTCTTCTTCTTCACCTATTTATCGCTAAAAAAGGTCTCTCATTATCGAGAAAACCCGCCGGAGCGGGTATAAAAGCCTAGCTTTCAAATTTTACGAAGACTTGGGTAATAGTCGATCAATAGTCTCGACGATAACTTTTGGATTCAACGTATGCTGAACTTTATCAACCAGCGTACCGTCTGGTTGGAGGAAATAAAAATATGAGCTGTGGTCTACCGCATACTCAAGAGCAGAGTCTTTTAACTCTGTTCGCATATAAAGAACACCATATTTTTCAGCAAGTGCTTTTGTTTGCTGCTCTGTTCCTGTCATTCCAATAATATTTTTGTGGAAATATTGTGCGTACTCAGCACTTTTCTCTGGTGTATCACGTTGTGGGTCTAAAGTGATGAAAATGGGCCAGATATTTTCTAGTCGTTTATTATCTAACTCCTGCAACGCTGCGGAAAGTACGGCAAGTGATGTCGGGCATACGTCTGGGCAATGTGTATAGCCAAAATAAATAACTCGAAGGCGGGGATCTTCCTCGTCATATAGGTCTATAGCTTGTTGTCCGCTCTCTAGAATATTCAGAGGGTGGCTGGTTTCAGTTAATGCCGGATTTTTAGAATCGATGACATAACGAGTTAGTAAGCCAGCTGAAAGAGCGAGAGCAAGTATTATCCATTGAAATTTCATTTTGTCATCCTTAATGAAATGCTAATAGGTGTAATTTGTTCAGGTTCAGACAGTGGCTTGATATCTCCTAGCCAAGTCATTTCGTTTGATGTGCAAAACGGAAGTAATAGATCACCGGAGAACTGTCCATTAGAGGCTCGAGATAATTTTAGCTGATAGATTCCCATCATCATTTCATGGCCTTCAAGTGTGAGCATCAAGCTATTAGTCTTTTCAGGTAACTCGGGCCATGAAACGTTGACTTGAGTGGCTTTCATTGGATGAATAACATCAGTACTGAGGGTTACAGATACGTTATTTTGTTCGCATGCCTGAGTGCTAAGCTGGCAGTAGTTGGTAAGCAATTGCCGTTTATCACTCTTATTTTTTCCGATTTCTAATACTTGAAAACCACCCCAGCCAACGGCAATAATGAGCAAAAGATTAGCGATTGGTTGCCATGTTTTTTTCTTCAACATTCACCGTAGACCCGTACTTGTAATGAGTTTGTAAATAATATCATTAATATCGAGTATTCAATCAGGTACAGAGAGATTTTGTGAAGGGAGTTGGAGATAAACGGCCGGTGAGGCAGATTTGTGCTAACCTTGCCCCGAGTAAACGGGGCTGGTTGAAGTAAGCTACTATTTTTCAGCGATTTTTTCTAATCCCCAAACAATACCAATACCCACTAACATTGCGGTGATAGCATAAGCTAACAGAGCTGGTTGCCCCGTTACTTGTTCAAAATTCAGAGGGGACAAGTTCTGCTCTAGCAGAGGAACCTGTTGGCCGCTTGAGTTAGTGCGCCAGGTTAGAGTCTCTTTCCAAGGCCAGATTTTACTTAAAGTACCGATCATAAGCCCTGTTAAGAAAGTCAGGGCGATATCTCTGTGATGGCGCAGTACCCATGATAATACGTGAGAGAAACTCAGTAGACCAATAATGCCACCTAATGCAAAGGTGGCAAGGGTAATGATATCCATTGACTTAGCAGCAGCGAGGATAGGGGCATACATCCCCAGTAGCAAGAGGATAAAGCTTCCCGAAATGCCTGGTAGGATCATGGCACAAATTGCAATGGAGCCGGCAATAAAGATATTCAGTGATGTCGGTTCTAGGCTGAGCGGGTGCAAAACCGTAATACCGTAGGCAAAAAAGGCACCTATCACGACGGAAAGAAAACGGTTAGCCTTCCATTGTTCAATCTGCTTGAACATATGGTTCACCGATACAATAATGAGTCCAAAGAAAAAGGACCAGAGCGGGATCGGGTGGGTATGGAGCATCCAGGTAATAAATCGAGCCAGAGTAAAAATGCTGGTCAGAATGCCTGATAGCAACAAGATCAGAAATGTACCGTTGATATGTTCGAAAGCTGCCTTGAAGCCATTCTTTCGCCAAATTCCGATAAGGCTTGGATTAACACGTCGAATACTTTCTAATAAAGTGTCATAGATGCCGGTAATAAAAGCGATTGTACCACCTGAAACGCCAGGCACCACGTCAGCAGCGCCCATCGCCATGCCTTTTAAAAAGGTTAAAACTTTGTTCATGGTTTTCCGTAATCTTAAAAATGAATTGCAGAATTTTCAGCCATTATAACCTGTCAATGTGAAAAAGAAGTGATTTTTTATTGTTCACATAGCCATGACGTTGTCGTTTGCGATGATACCTGGTATTCGGCTGGGTATCATCGTCAATTTTATTCTTGTGACTCGTTGGGTGTATCGTACGGTTTTAGAATGATTTCAGCGGTGCAGCCCTCGATATCGTTATTGTAGTGATTGAGTCGCCAACCATATTTTCGGCAAATGTCATTGGTAATGAGTAAACCTAGGCCAAATCCTTCGTCTCCTCGGGGGTGGCTTCCGAGTCCGATTCCGCTATCAACGACTTGAATTACATCAGGGGTGATTTTAAGCGCAACAGTTCCTGCTTCTGTACAGGCAAACGCATTTTTGATTAGATTACCGATCAGGATTTTTATTGTGGTTTCGGGCGCTTTGACGACCGTGCTGCCTCTCATATCCACACTCCAACGGACAGGCTTATCTGTTAATAGGTGCTCATGCTCTACAAGGATATTGTGCATTTCGTCTCTTGTTAGCACTCTTGGACTGAGGTTGTTAAGATTTTCTTCTCGAGTCAGGGAAAGCAATGTTGTCACGAAATCGTTCATTTCATTACTGGCGTGTAGCAAACGTATTCGCTGCTTCTCGATAAAGGCTGGGCTAGTTGATTGTCCGAGTAACGAGATAGCCCCTTTCATTACCATTAATGGAGTACGTAGCTCATGGCTTGCATAGCGGTTAAATGATCGCTCTCGTTCAAGTAGTTGATGAATCCGTTCTGAATAGAGATTGAAGCTAGTGACAAGCTGTAATAATTCTTTTGAAACAACACCCTGTGGAGGCTGGATCGGAGATAGGTCATTTGGCGAGCGACTTTCTAACTCGTTGGTAAGCTGCGCTAAGGGGGCTGTAAGTCTTTTTGATATACGCAAAATAACGAGCAGGCTGATTAAAATTAAGGAAAAAGTGATGAGTAGTTGTTTCGCCTGGTTCCAGAAAATTTGATTTTCGCTTAACTCATAGATGTCATCGAAGTACAGGAAATACACTGTCTTTAGTTTGTCTCGGATTTTCAAATCACTTCGCATGATAAAGAATTCGGTATCGTCGGAGCTATTTCTTTTCAATTCGACGGCTGTGTCGGCAGGTAGACTGTCTGGAATGATAAGGTGTGCAGGCAGTTGCTCCCTCCCTATATAAGCATGGGTAAAAGGAGGGATTGCGATGCTCTGGATGCTATTTTCGTTGAGAACTTCTTTGGCAATTTCTTTTGCGTGCAGAAGTCGATTATTGGCATTTAATTGTTCGAAGTCTTCGAGTGTTGTTTCGAGTAGTGCGAAGTGTATGCTGATGATCGCAAAAGCAACGATGGAAAAGTAGGTGAAAGTAAGTTGTTTTGCACTTTTAACATTTTTATCTGCAATCACTTGCTTTCCTCTGGGATTAATTGATAACCGACTTTAGGTACTGTTTTGATATAGCTATGCTTGAAAGGTTTGTCTATTTGGTTCCTGAGTTGATAGATATGGCTCCTCAGTACATTTCCTTCGGGCTCATCATCTCCCCATAAAGTTGAGATAATTTCTTCCTTAGTTACCAATTTAGGAGCACGTACCATTAGTAGCTTAAGAATGGTGAATAAAGTCGGGTTTAAAGAAAAACTGTAGCTGCTACGGTGAACAGTATGGTTGCCAAGGTCTAATTCTAATTGACCGAAGTTTAGGGTATTGGCTGCTGTTTCTCCTGTGCGGCGGCGAGTCAGCGCTTTAATACGAGCTTCAAGGATCTCAAGATCAAAAGGTTTGACCAAATAGTCATCAGCACCTTGAGAAAACCCTTCCAGCGTGTCTTCACGGGTATCTCGTGCTGTTAGCATCAGGATTGGCGTATCGATTCCTTGCTCTCTCAGTTTTTGACAAACTGTGTAACCATCCATACGAGGAAGCATGACATCAAGAATAATCAGGTCGTAGTAGTTTTCACAGCCCAGATTATAGCCTTGTTGACCATTATTGGCGTAGTCCAGTGTGTATCCCTTTATTTCAAAAAAGTCAAAAATTATCCCAGCAATATCTTGATGGTCTTCAACTAATAGTAATTTCATGAAGGTTTCCGCTTGAAATAAATTGCGTCCCTATGATGGACAAATCAATGTGAAAAAAACGTCGATGACCTTTGTAACGATGCCCTTTGTAACATAGTTGTCTATTTAGTTCATCATGGACTAGCTACGTTACTCTCTGCTGGAGAGCTCAACCATTGAAGTCAATTTTGTCTGAAAAGTGGCTTATGCCACTTTTTTTTTGTTTCTCCCCTAATGTGATCACTGCCGAAAATGTGCAGTGCTCAGCAAAGCTGAATTATCAACTTTGATTAATATATCTAATGGCTTGACGGTATGGGAAATTGCTGTGAAAGTATGGGGTATATTCAACCTTGTGAGTATTCAGGGTGAACGATAACGACATTGTCACAGGCTTGGACGTTGTTTCTGTATAGAAAAAATAATACTGATCTCGTGACGATAGAAGTAAATATAATCAAAGGATGATACGGCCATGATACCTAGAGATGCGACACTCCGTGTTGTCAGACCTACCGATAATCTAGAGCAAGTTACTGTGATGTACAGCAAAGCCCTTGGCTTTGAGATGCTTAAGCAATTTAAAGACCACGAGGGCTTTGATGGTGTGGTGTTAGGTCATCCCAAGCACGCATATCACTTAGAGTTTATTCATCAACAGGGAGTCACTGTTGGAAAGGCTCCGTCTCAAGATAACTCGTTGGTGTTTTATATTGACTGTAGCAGAGTATGGGAACGAGCTTGCCGTAATATGATTGATGCTGGATTCAGTGTGGTTGAGTCGAACAACCCATACTGGGAAAATGTGGGTAAAACATTTGAAGACGTTGACGGTTATCGAGTCGTGCTTCAGAACCGCGATTGGGACTGCTAACTTATATTCGAAAACTAGAAAGCTCAGGCTAGGTCTGAGCTTTTTTATGTTCTTTATCTGCTAGCCTTAGTGCTGCTTGGCTAGGTTCTCGTAAGCTGACTTAAACATGAGAGCAAAGCCATCCTGAGATAGTTCCTTGGCTGTCATCTCGGCTGCGTTGAGACGCCTATAACATTCACCTAAGGCTGCAATCGCAATATCAAGCTCTTTAGTACTGAGTTGTGGAGTGTGCATCTTGGTTCTCTTCCTGGAAAAAAGAAACGTTATTAGTACATGTCGAATTAACGGGACCGCAATTTTATATAACGACCTTATCTCAGCCCTTATGAATGTAAACTGAACGACGTGTAATTGTTTTTGTTGTTGTAAGAAACACTTCCAGATTATTGATTTTAAAAGATGATTTTGTCAGAGGAGTGTAAAATTAGGAAAAAAAGTGTATCAGTTCAATATGTTGAGCAGGCAGATGCTGAGAACTACTTATAAATGTGCTCATAATCATGCCTGCGGTATATTATTGGGTGGCATATTAGAATATTAATATTTCTTATCTAACTCCATTAGCTTGTGAATGAACTCTTGAATTTGTACTTCGTTATTATTATGAAACTCAGTTGTGGTCTGATTAATGACAGTGTCAGGATCTTCATTTGCGGTATGAAAGTGGTAGGTGTTGTGGAAGTTAATATCAAGACTGACATTATTATCTGATAGATTGACATAGTATCCATCTTGATGCTCTGTACAAGTTACATCCTCTAGTTTAATGCCAGTATCTGTTGCTGTTCCCTGAGTCTTGATCTTTTCGTACACGCTAAGCAAGGTACGTACGTCAACACTGTTTTTCATTGCTACCTCCACCCGTTTTCTGTTGCTCGTTAGGTAAAAACGAAAGATATACTTATAAATTTAGGCCTTGCTCAGGTGACTGCAAGTTAAGTTGGTTGAATGTTATTTAAGATCAACAATTGCGCCTGATATGGCTCACATTTTTGGTGGAAACAACATTGATATTTTTAATGATTTCATAGTGACCTTTCGTGAGGTAAGTGATAATTTGAAACTATAAACAGTCACTAAATGGAATTAATCCGATGTTTAAGCAGCTTACCGAAGCGCAACTTGACCCTATTTTGTCACTTTCAATTGCCTATCGGGAAGATGATCGTACAGATAAGATGGATTTAGGTATTGGGGTGTACCGGAACAGCCAAGGTGAAACGCCAATCATGAGGGCAGTCCAGCAGGCTCAGCTGCAGGTGTTGGCGACACAAACAACCAAGGCTTATGTTGGACTGGCGGGGAGTGAAGTATTTAATCAGTCAATGATGGATCTACTGTTGACCGATACCTCGGCATATTCTCGTGCAGCAGCAGTCCAGACTCCAGGTGCCAGCGGAGCGCTGAGAATGCTGGCGGATTTAATGTGCATCGCTCAACCTGAAACTACCGTGTGGATATCAAACCCCAGTTACGTTAACCATAAGCCCATCATGGAAGCTGCTGGGCTGAAGGTGAGGTATTACCCATATTTTGATGCGGTAACGAAACAGGTTGACAGCCATGCTATGTTAAGTGAATTAGCAAAAGCGGGTCCGAAAGATGTCGTGCTGCTGCATGGCTGTTGTCATAACCCGACGGGAGCCGACATTACACTTTCAGATTGGAAGTCTATTACAGACTTGGCAAATAAGAATGGTTTTATGCCTTTTGTTGATATTGCCTATCAGGGATTTGGCGATGGTCTGGAACAAGATGCAGCGGGCTTGAAGCATATGGCTGATAATACTGAAGAAATGATCATCGCGACATCCTGTTCTAAGAATTTTGGTTTATACCGAGAGCGTACCGGAGCTGCGATTGTGATCAGTGACAGCCTGAAGGAAGCTCAGAAGGCAAAAGGACGTATTCTGAACCTCGCTCGCTCAACTTATACCATGCCGCCCGATCATGGGGCTGCCTTAGTGGCGACAATTCTGAGCGACCCGTCTCTTACTCAAATTTGGAAGCAAGAACTGGATGAAATGCTGGGACGTTTATTGAGCTTGAGGGCGGGACTAACGAAGGCGGTTCGAGCACAGGGCTCAAATGATTTTGATTTTATCGAGCAGCACAAAGGGATGTTTTCGGTTACAGGTTTGACTCCTGCTCAGATCGGCCGGTTACGTGATGAGTTTGCTATTTATGCTGTAGCCGATGGCCGAATTAATATTGCAGGCCTGCAAGAACAACAGCTGGATTATCTGGCTAATGCCCTCGTAACGGTATCGCGCTAATCTAAGCAGAGATAAGTTTTCTATGGGGAGCTAGTGAGCTCCCCACTTTTTCAGCATTTCTTTTAATTCCCTCGATTGGTACGGTTTGCAGAGAATGTCATCCATACCTGCATCAATACATTCCAGGCGCTCTGCTGTTGTAGTCCCTGCAGTTAGCGCTAATATCGGTTTCTGGTAGCCATGTTCTCTTAGTTTTTTGGTTGCGCAGTACCCGTCCATAACAGGCATTCTGCAGTCCATCAAAATCACATCAAATGAGTGCTTGTTCAATATATCAAGAGCTTGCTGGCCATTATCAACAATAGTTGGATTCAATCCCATTTTGTTCAACATTAACTTGATTATCATCTGATTGGTTTTCAGATCTTCAACGACCAATACCTTAAGTTCATCGATGTATCGGTGTTCATCGTGGTGAGGACTGTCTTCGCTTACAGTTAATTCATGGACGGTTAATGGGAGGGATATTGTGAAGGTTGCTCCACTTCCAGCTTTGCTATCAACGTTTATCTCTCCTTGCATTTGATTCGCCAGTTTTTTGCAGATAGCAAGGCCTAGCCCTGTCCCTTCATGAACTCGTTTGCTGGAAATATCAACCTGGCTGAAGGGTTTAAATAACTTATGTTGTTGCTCGGGTGAAATTCCGCAACCGGAGTCAGCCACCGTAAATATCAACTTGCTATCTTGCCAGTCAATAAACACATTAACATGACCCATAGATGTGAACTTAATTGCGTTTCCAATGAGATTGACATATATCTGCTTGATCCTATCCTCATCGCCAATAAGCAATTTTGGAACGGAGTTGCTGCAGCAAACTGATAGTTTTAGCCGTTTTTCTAGTGCACGATGCTGGAAAATATCGTCGATTTTTTTTGCCATGTTGTAGCAATCAAACGGCTTTTCGGAGAGTTCAAGCATACCTGCATTGATTTTACTGTAATCTAGAAGATCATTGATAATTGCCCTTAATAATTCTCCTGAATGGTTTAGTGTATTGAGAAGTTTATGTTGGTGCTGTGTAAGTTGGGTATCTTCTAGTAGTTCAGCCGAACCCAATACACCATTTAGCGGTGTTCTTAGCTCATGGTTAATCATGGCCAAAAAGTCCCGAGTTGTTTGCTCTGAGGCTTCAGCTTGCTTCCTGGCTGCGATGGCTTCTTCGAAGCTTAGCTGACGTCCGATTGATGAGCGGAGCATTTCACTAAATAGCGCCATGTGCTTCTTAATGGTTAGTAGCCATGTGCCTGTCGCTCTAATACGGATGGCAAAAAAGCCGCTGATAGCAGGAAGGGTACTAAGTGATATCCAGAGAATACCTTCTAAACTATCCCAGTATATTCCAGTATCACCTAATGATGATGGCGGAAACCATTCCTGTCGTCTTCCTGAGGAAAAACAAGTGCTAATTCCAATATCCGGTAGAGTGCTGATTTCAATACGGCAGGCTGTCACGGAAAGGCTATCGATCAGGCTTTCTGCTAGCTGCTGGATGATTTTTTCTGACGGAGGGTGGATGAGGAATAGGCGGCCATATTCTGACAGCATGTTTTCCATTTTTGCTTGGTATGCAAGAAGTTCTGAGTCAACTTCAGCCTGTGCCTTTAGCTTTTCAACCGATTGCTCAATAAGTTTTTTGGCCGAATAAAGCTCATGGCTTTTTATCTCTAGTAGTTTTTCGGCTTCTTTACGAGCGAGCTTTTCGCGCTGAAGTTTCTTATGCAGTAAAGTAATATGCTGATTTTGATCCATGCTTATTCCACAATTAAATCGAGATTAAATCGTACGTGGCTTTTGCTCTTGTTCAGTGGAGCCATGGTAACGTGGACTGTTTGCCCAAAATGCTTGGCACAGCCTTTGATAAGGCCAAGACACACGTGTGACATACATCGTGCAGATTTGTAGTCCATTACCATGTGTGTTTTTGTTTCTGAGATGAAATCAAATTGTGGGGGGGTTGCGTCAGGATAGAGTTTTTTAACTTCAGTATGGATATGATCTTCGACTTTTTTTATGAAATTGAACGTATCTTGCTGAATACCTGTCATTGCAGGCAACGTTTGCAGCAGGCGAGTGAAAACCGCTTCACCATAAACCTCCTGAAGGTCTTCTGCTGAAACACCTGTGATTTTACTTAATGTAACAATAAGAGTAACTAGTGCTCGGTGATCATAGCTACCGACAGCTGTATAGACCCCCATATCAGAGGCTTGATCAAGCATTTTTTGGCAGACTTCAAGGCCAAAAGCATCTTCGATAATGTCTAAAAACTCAGTAAAAATGATTCCTTTCATATCCTTACCCTTTTGCTATACCTCTAAACCATTATGGTAAGTGAAGTATGGTGCGTCAAAGCTAGTTGAAGGAAATTGAATCGTTGTTGGCTAGATGTTCCAATTAATAAATGAGTTATGTTGGGCAATACCAGAAAGATAATGTACCTTTCTGGTTATTCCTAGGACAAATAATTAGACTAGCAACGGCTGATGATAGCGAGTTCGTTTTTCTCGGAGAGCACTTTTGACAGTAGGGTGTTTTCCATCTCTTCGATCAAAGCCTGCTGGTTGGCAAGTGGTAGAGCGTGTACATCTGACACAAGTGCAATATTGTTTTCTGACTGAAAAATAATACCGCACGCTGCAGGTTTCCCATTTAAAAAGCCAACGAATAACTGTGCTGGAGAATCATCATCAAGCATTATTTGGGTTAGAAATTCTATAACTGCTTCTTTTTCCGGCCCGTCTTGCCACTTGCTGGCGAATACTAATGAGTATCGAATCGTCAATGGGTGACAGTCAACTGGGTAGATTGTAAGAGCGTGTGTAGATGGGGCTGGAATAGATGATATTGTCTGACTAGACTGCTGGAGCTGTTGAGCTTGATAGAGCTCGAGGCCTCTTTTACTCAGCGGCGTTGGGAATTCGGCCTCGGTTACGTGAGTG
>Ga0209379_10001055_pt1 | contig 19142 bp, 16 predicted proteins | sample tdDd001_FD_187124 | JGI IMG/M metagenome (GOLD analysis project Ga0209379, IMG submission 187124) | Marine sediment microbial communities from the Atlantic coast under amendment with organic carbon and nitrate - tdDd00.1 (SPAdes)... | ecosystem: Environmental > Aquatic > Marine > Coastal >...
GCTTCCAACCAGAGCGAATCTTGCTGACAGGTATTGCCATTACTGCACTTATGAATGCCATCCAGAGTTTTATTTTGGCAACGGGTGATCCACGCAGTTATCAAGCATTGGCTTGGTTATCTGGCTCGACGTATTACGTGTCAATGGACACGCTGCTCCCGCTGGCACTGTCTGCCATTGTGTTTATTGGTTTGAGTTTTGTCTGTGTTCGCTGGTTAGATATTTTGCCGATTGGAGCTTCTTCTTCTAAAGCTCTCGGCATCAAAGTTGACCGTTCTCGTGCCATTTTACTATTACTTGTGGCTTGTCTTACTGTCAGCGCGACGCTGGTTGTCGGGCCGATTAGTTTCGTCGGTTTACTTGCGCCACATTTGGCACGTTTGTTTGGCTTCAATAAAGCATCGCAACACATGTTGTGTGCGGCCTTGCTTGGCGCTGGTGTGATGTTATTGGCTGATTGGTTGGGCAGACAGGTGCTTTATCCGCAAGAGATCCCAGCAGGATTGATGGCGTCTCTAATCGGCGGTTTATATCTGATGTGGGGACTACGTCGACTGTAACGACGGTGTGTGTTCCCTAAATAACATACCAAAACAATAAAAAAATCTATGACTGGGTGATCGCTCTCATCACCCAGTTTGTGATGCTCGCAAAACACGTTCTGTGTTTTTGCATTTAAGGAAAATCAGTGGTTATGCCGGAACCAACCCGTTGAGTTTGTCTATTGGCTCAATGCATAGAGGTTGGAAAGGTTGCCGACAAAAAAGGAGAAAAATGATGAATCGGCAGTTTATGCTAACACCCGCAGCAGTGGCTATTGCGATGGTGCTAGCAACCCCTCAAGTGCTTGCTCAAGAAGATGAAAACATCGTCGTAATTGGCCAACAAGAAGACAGTGCCGTTGGCCCTGACTTTAGTTATCTTGGCGCAAAGAGTCGCACCGCGACAAAAATGGATTTAGCGATCAACGAAACGCCACGCGCTGTTTCTGTTGTGACTCGTGAACAGATGGATGATCGTGCATCAATCAGTGTTTCAGATGCGCTGCAATATACGCCAAGCATTCAAACCAATTACTTTGGTGAAGACAACAAACAAGACTGGTTTATTATCCGTGGCTTTAAGCAGGCAAATAGCGGCTTATATCAAGATGGAACCCGTCTGTATTCATCTGGATTTTACAGTTGGCAGATTGACCCGTTTGCACTAGAGCGAGTGGAAGTGCTACGTGGTGCTGCCTCTGTGCTTTACGGTCAAAACCCGCCAGGTGGTGTTATCAACTTGGTGAGTAAACGTCCTCAGTTTGATGCTGGCTCTGGTCAGGTGTCTTTGGAGTATGGTTCTGAAGATCGTAAACAGATTTCTCTGGATGTGAACTCAGAAGTGAACGAGAAGCTTGCTGTTCGTGTGCAAGGTTTGGCGCGAAAGAACGGCACACGTGTTGATGGCGTCGAGGCCGAGCGTTTCCTCGTTGCGCCGTCACTGACGTACAAGTTCACCGACGCGTCAGAAATTACTTTGCTAACCAGTTACCAGAAAGATGACTCTGACCCATATCTGCAGTTCCTACCTGTTGAAGGAACATTGAAGCCAAACAAAAACGGCAAGATAAGCGATAGTCTCGCGGTCGGGAACACGGATTGGGAAACGTTTGAGCGTGAGCAGGTATCGGTTGGTTACGAGTTTTCGCACATGTTCAATGACTCGACTTCTTTTGTGCAGTCGACTCGCTACAGCCAAATGGATGTCAAGCTACAACAAATGTATTCGTACGTTTATGCGGCTGACGTTCCGGGGTTAGGTCCATTGCTCGACCCGTTGAATGAACGTAAAAGTATCCTACGTGCTGCCAGTACAGAAGAGGGCTCTTCTGATGCATTCAATATTGATAACCGCCTGATGCACAACATGCAATGGGGCAGTGTCGAACACAACCTCATGGTTGGTATTGACTACCAGATGGTCAGTATTGATGGTAAAGACTTTGCAAGTGACCCATTAGTGGCGGATGGTAATTCCATCTTGAATACACCAATTGGCATGTTACCAGACCCACGTTTTGATGTGTTCAACCCAAATTACTCAAACAATGTTTGGTTGCTAGATCCAACAACGCTTCAACCATTGACTGACGCGGACAAGCAGCAAACAAAGGTTGATAACGAGCAGCTTGGCATCTACCTACAAGACCACATCTTGGTCAATGACAAGTGGGCCGTTCTTCTTGGTGCGCGTTATGATGATACGAGTAATGAAGTTCACAATGTAACGACAGGCTCTCGAACCAAAGTGGATAACGAAGAGTGGACGTTTAGCGTAGGCACTGCCTACATCACAGAGACTGGCTTCACGCCATACTTTAGCTACTCGCAGTACTTTGATCCTATTATTCAGCAAGACAGTGCAGGTAAGCCTGCGAAGCCTGAAAGTGGAGACCAATTTGAAGTGGGTGTGAAATACCAACCACGTACCTTTGATGGCTACTTCAATGTTGCCGCTTATCAAGCAACAAAAGAGAACCTAGCTCGAATCCACCTAAATCAATTAACTCAAATTGGTAAAGTGGAGAATAAAGGTATCGAACTTGAAGCGGTTGCTAATGTGACGCCGTCACTAACCTTGCTTGGCAACATCGCGTATGTCGACTCGGAAATCAAAGAAGACGTGAATGCGGCGTGGGTAGGGAACTCACCATCTCAAGTTGCGAACACGGTCTCATCTGCTTGGGCACATTACCGCTTCCTAGAAGGAACGCTTGATGGTTTAGCTATGGGGCTAGGTGCGCGTTACACGGGTGAATCATACGGTGATAACACGGAGACACTTAAAGTGCCGGGTTACTTCCTGATGGATGCCACTGTGAGCTACCGTATTGGTGATTACAAACTGCAAGTTGCAGCCAAGAACCTAGCAGACAGAGAATACGTCGCAACGTGTGATGGTTTCTGCTGGTACGGTGACCGCCGCAATGTTATCGCAAGCTTAACTTACGATTGGTAAGCGCTAGCACAAAATAAAAATCCCCCGAACTGTCGGGGGATTTTTTAGAAATTAGCTTTGCGTACGTAATGAGGGTTTTTGTATTTCTTTTCTGGGCCAAAGTTACTCACAACCAGCTTGTTCCAGAGAGTTTTGTCAAATTCGCCTTTAGGGATGGAAGGGTAGAGTGTTTCTTCTTCTTCCCGAGCAAAGTTCATATATTGCTTTTTCTTTATCTGGTTGTATCGCTTCGCAATCTGATTGTGTTTTCTTACCCATTCCGCTTTGTATTCGCGCAGAACTTTCTCGCCTTTCTCTACATCCATTCGCGATAAAAAGAGTCTTTTATAAGAAACTTTTCTATCTAGCATCGTACGCATCACAGTCTGAATATATTTACCGTGATGGGTGATGGTGATGTCATTTTCATCGATAGGCGTTATACACCAGCCTTTGGGTAAAAAGTCTGGTTTTTTAAACTGCTTATTTCGTTCCATCAACACCTGATGCAATACAAGATCAGAGGTGCCACGAAACGTTTTTTGCCACTTCGCAATACGAATTTGTAATGATCCGGGCAAACGATAGATATTAGTAAACTTATCTTGGTCCATGGACTGTAGTCATGACTCTATTTAGTAATATTTAAGATCGCCAAACCAAAGCGTCGGCTAGGGTGGAAGTTCCGGGCCGTATATGAATGGTTGACTTGTTATTTAGCGCGATTTTACAACGAGCGGGCTCAAAATAGCGAGGGGTTATGTCAATAATAGGTAAGAAATATCAAAATTGTTGAAAATATGAAGAAAATGACTGAGCCTCGCTTGCCTAATTTACGTTAGGTTCACAAGGCTCAGGATAATTAAAAAGAACGAGCTTAAACCGCTTCCTCCAACCACTGTTCCTCGCCTTCGAGTTGCTGGATATGGCGATTTGCTTGTTGTAGTTGGTACATTTGAGCGTAACGTCCCTTAAGTTTTAGCAGTTCGGAGTGGGTACCTTTCTCAACTAAATCACCATGATGTAATACCACGATTTGATCAGCCTCTAAGATGGTTGATAAACGGTGGGCGATAACGACCAGCGTCATATCTTTACGCAATACTTCTAGGCTCTTTTGAATCAGTGCTTCAGTACCGGAGTCAATGTTCGCCGTGGCTTCATCCAAGATGAGTACCTTAGGCTTCGCAACTAACACACGCGCTAACGCAAGAAGCTGCTTTTGACCAGCAGATAGGTTTGTTTCACCTTGCCCAAGAGTTGTATCTAAACCATTTGGGTAACGACGAATTTGCTCAGAAAGTCCGACTTTTTCTAACGCATCCCAAATCAATTCGTCATCTACCGCTCTTCCCAATGAGATGTTCTCTCGTACGCTCGCTGGCAGAATGTGTGGGTCTTGCTGAACCATAGCAACGTCTTTGCGAAGTACATCTTTCCCTAGGGATTTCAATGGGCGACCATCAATCAGCAGTTCCCCACTGTTTGTTGGATAGAAGCCCATCAGTAGCGAAGCGAGTGTGCTTTTTCCGCTCCCTGTATGACCGACCAGTGCAATAAAGTCCTGGTGCGCAGCTTGTAGGGAGATGTCCTTTAAGACGTCTTGCTTGCCATCGTAGCTGAAAGTGAGATTACTTAACTCAATTGCGCCCGTTTGTAGTGGTTTATGGTCGTCACCGTAGCTCTGTTCTTGTGCGTCCATCAACTCAAAAACACGCTCACTCGAAACTAATGCTTGTTGAAGCAGTGCAAGTTGCTGAGTCATTTCAATGAGAGGTTCAGTTACTCTACCTAAGTAGCTTATGAAGGCGTAAAGAACACCGACACCAATCATCTCGATACCGTTAAAGCCAAAAATGGCAACCAGTGACAGCAATGCGAGACCAGCCAGCAGGTCCATGAGAGGGCGCAGCAAGAAACCATTGAGTCGAATAACCTTCTTTGATGCGACGAGATGGTTAGCCGTCAATTCGTTGAACTGCTTATTGAACCGTTCTTCCTGCTGCATAAGTTGGATGACACTCATGCCCTGTATCGACTCGCTTAAGTTCGCGTTAATGTCGGTTAGCAAATCACGCATATTGCGGTAATTCTCTGTACTTAGTTTTTTAAACAGGTACATAAAGCCAACCACGATTGGAAGAAGAATCAGGACGACTAATGTCAGCTTCCAACTCATGTAAAACATCACACCAAGCATGACTAAAATCATCACAACGTTTTTGACTACCGTTGCGATAAGTAACTCGTAAAACTGCTGGAGAGATTCAGTATCGTTGGTAATACGAGAGACCAACTTTCCCGCAGGTGTGTAGTCAAACGCAGATAAAGGCTGCTTGATCACGCCAGAAAACGTCTGTTTACGAATGGTTTTGATGATATTGGTTGCAACAATACTAAACTGCAAAGATTGAAAGTAAGCAAAGGTTGCAGCAATAACCTGCAGACCAATATATCCAGCCGCTAAGGTGATCAAAATTTCTTTGGTGTAATCCCCTTTGGTAATATGCTCATCGATAAAGTATTGAATCAGCCAAGGGCCACCTGCGTTTGCTAACGCAGCGATAAACAGCAGCAACAAGCCTTTAATCATAGGCTTCGGTTGCTGAAGAGGGTAAGACAACAATCGTTTGAATGTACTCTGTTTCATGGTTACTCCTCCATTGCCTGTTCTAGTTTTTGGTATTGGTACATTTCCGCATACCACCCTTGTTGTTCCAGTAGAGCCTGATGTTGACCTCTTTCCGCGATGTGCCCATGGTTCAGCACCAAAATTTCATTGGCGGCTTCCAACGCTGTTAAGCGATGTGCAATTACGATCAGTGATTGATCTCGATAATGCTGCTCAAGGTTTTTCAGGATCTCATGCTCTGTGCGACCGTCTACCGCAGATAGAGCGTCATCGAGAACAAGAATATCCGCGTTAAGTAGCATTGCTCTAGCTATCGCAATGCGTTGCTTTTGACCACCAGACAAGGTGATGCCTTTTTCACCGACTTCAGTTTGGTAGCCATCAGGAAACTTCTCGATATCGTCATGGATACATGCGTATTTTGCTGCTTGATAAACTTCTTCTTTCGATGCCTTTGGGTTGCCTAATGCGATGTTGTCATAAATGGTTTGTGAAAAGAGAAACGGGCTTTGGTTGACGATAGCAAATCGGCTACGCCAATCCGAAAGAACAGCATCTTTGATTGAAACGTCGCCAAACTTAATTGCTCCGTCGTTCAGCTCATGTTGTCTGAGTAGCAAAGTGAGTAGCGTTGACTTGCCACTACCAACGGCTCCCGCAATACCTAGCATTGTTCCTGGTTCAATAACACAGTGCACATTGGTGAGTGCTGGTGGTAATTCTGTAGACCAATGGAAAGATTCAATATCAATGTTAAGCGGCAGACGTTTATCGCCAAGCGGCTTATCACCACTGGTGATCTCTGGCTTCTCATTGAAAATTTCTTCTAGACGATTCCAAGCCGCAGAGCCACGCTCCAAGATATTGAATAAGAAAGCAAATGCCAGCATTGGCCAAATCATGAGGCCGAGATACATGGTAAACGCAGTTAAATCACCTAATGTGATGTCTCCCTTATCCACCAAATATGCACCAACTGCCACACTGAGGAAAAAGGACATGCCGATGGTGATTTGGATAGCAGGGTCGAACCGAGCGTCCGCGCGTGCGACGGCAATGTTTTTACTTCCCGTATCATCAACAACATCTTCAAAACGTTTCTGCTCTTGGTCTTCCAAGCCAAAAGCTCGCAACATCCTTACGCCATTAAGAGACTCTTGAGTCATGTCAGACATGGTGGAAAATGCTTCCTGAGCGATACGAAAACGCTTATGCAGGATGCGAACAATAAAGAAGATCATCACCGCAAGAAATGGCATAGGTAGCAAAGCCATAACGGTGAGTTTCCAGCTGATTTGCGTCACCATGATGATCAGTACTGCAACCCCGGTAATCAACGAATCGGCTGCGGTTAACACACCTTCTCCAGCGGTCATAACGATGTTACGAACGTCGTTAGTTCCGCGCGCCATAAGGTCGCCTGTTTTGAAGCGCTCAAAGAATCGAGGAGGCTGAGTTGAAAGGTGGCGGTATAAGCGATTACGCAAAATGGTACCGAGCTCCCAACTGGCTCCGAATAACCAAATTCGCCATAAAATGCGACAAGCATAAATCGCAAAGAAAAGCGCAATTAATCCACCTAACCACAATAGAAGGGTTTGCGTTGTCATCGTCTGTTGAACAACACCATCGACAATAAGACCTACCGCTTTGGGTGGAATTAGCTGGAGAGCGGAAATGACGGCAAACAGTAAGATTGAACCTACATAGTGCTTCCATTTGAGTTGGAAATACCAACGCAGCTGCCAAAAAATCTTCATCGCGCCTCCTGCTTTAAATTATTGAATTTTTTATAAATCTAATCATTCATTATTCGAGATAATAATATGAATACAAGCACATTCTTTCGCTAAATCATAAAACAATACAATCTATCGGATCGCCCTAAACGTTACGAAGAAAAATGTGATCAATAGCTAAATATGGAGGGGGTTTTGGATAAATGTGAAATATTTGTTTAATGCGTGAAATAAAAAGAAACAGTATACCCAAGCATCTCGTGGTTACTTGGGTATAAAAGTGTGGGGGAGAGGCTTCCGATTGCCTTTATATGATTAGCCCAGCTATTTACTACGATTGAGATTAACAGTCTTCGGTTTTTATATCGTATGAAAGAGCACCGCCCGCTTGTGTGGGGTAGTACACTTCGACATAACAAAGGTTGTGCCGGCTTACGGGCTTGTTGGCGAAGCCGATCAAAAAGTAGGGCTCGTCTGGCGAATCTTTCCCGTACCATCGGTTGATGGTGAGTTGCGGGTCAAAGCCTGCTAGGTCTTTTGCTGCAAGTACAAACTTGATTAATCCGAAGTATCCAACCACATCGTTGCGACCGTCGTTATCAAGATCAATATTTTCTGTTGCACCGCCATCAACATGTTCTTGGGATTGTAAAACGGCCTTAGCATAGACTTGGTCATTGGCGGTTCGCAACGCATCACGAGCACCGACAAGAACCGCAATACGAGCATCCTTTTGGATACTGAGAAAGCGAGGAACGGCAACCGTTCCAACAATCGCCAAGATGGTGATTGTCACGACTAAACCGATAAGAGAGAAACCTCTAGCTGCATCCATATACTGCACCATTTAAGTGGATTTTTTGTGCAACTATTTTCATTTCAATGCAGGGAGGTGGTGGTATGAAAAAAGTATTAGAAAACATGACGAACTTCGGTGTTTGGACATCCCGACGTAAGGTCGCTATCTTGAGTTATGGTATGGCCGAGAGAAAGAGGCTGAGGTTTGTCCGAGCTGCAGTTAGATGAGTCAAATTGATGTAACCCATAAATCGGGTGGGTTGTTCTAACTTATTTTTTACCCTTTATGAGTTAGACTTTTTACCCATTAACATTCTGTTTATGGCTTTTGTTCTACTCAAAACAGGAAAACTCCACAATGCACCAGGCATTTATAAAGCACGCAAAAATCCAATAGGCATTCAATTTAATATCCGCTAATTCATTTTGCTAAGGTTATATTAATTGAGTTGCATTAAAATGATGGGCATAATACTTGGCAGAAGTAACACAGAGAGCAATATAACAAGGCGTTATGTTTAGGCGATAATCCCAAGGTAAACAATCACAACAAATGAAAGGTATTAATAATGAGTAAAGTTATGTTTGAGGATTTTGGATTTAAATTAGCTGTAATCAACCATTTGATGTACGACAATGAACTGCTAACCCCTATTTTCAACCTTGAAAATCATATTAAAAAGTGCCGCAATCTTGATGATAGCGAAGTTCATGAGTTGTTTGAAAGTGAGGAAGGGTACGCTCCGTTTCCTGAAGCAATAGAGTTTTTCAAAAATATTGAAATCCCCCAGCATTTACTGGAAAACATCGATGAGATAATAATGGATGGTGGAGATGAAATATATTCTCAAATTATACCTTGGTGGGGTGGAGAGGACTATTATGAGATTTTTGGCATCAAGTCAGCCGAAGATGCTGATATGATGAAGAATCTTAAAGAGATCACTCTACTAGATAGTGAAAATGAATTGATAATAGATGACTTTAAGAGAAAAGGCATAGAAGCAGATTGGGTTTAAAATTCACTTACCAAGTTCTTATTTGAACTATAGCAGGCATTGTGGTTTCTCATATCAATGGACATTGAACGCTCGAGCTAAACGATGAGTTTATTTGATATAGTGGTTATGATTTTAATCACAGATTTATGGCTTTTTAGTATTGAAAAGTAGTGAGAATATGAAAATTAAAACGTTACTCGGGTTTGTAGTGGCTTTGGTATTCGTTGCTCATCACTTAACAGGGCGTTATGTCTCGTCTATATTTAAATGTTTAATTTGATGAATGTAGAATAAAATTTTTTTGTACGAACTTGACCAGCCTATAGAAATTGGTCAGAGATACGTTTTCTACCTATTCAAAAAAACTCAACCTCCAAAGTTTTATGCGGATTTGTTCGATAAAGCTAAGGCAGAGAGTGCGGTAGGGACTGTCAGAAATATCATCCATCCTGATTTTGGTGAAATCACCTCCATTGACACTCGAGGGTTAGACTAAACCATTACGTTAAAAAGTGCTGCCTCTTTTAGAGTTGAAGCCGAACAAGAGCTAGGCGTAGTCTATGGATATAATATACAACCATAAAGAATGGACGTTTATTGTTGAGTTTGAGAGAAACACATAACAATCTGCTTAAGAATGATTCGCAATGCTTGGCATTTTGCTATGTGTTGCGTTTCATGTTTGATGTGTAATGCGGTAGCATCGGTATTGTGTTGATCACACCTTAATGCGTCGTTAGTCTTATGAAGGAAATATTGTGGAAATCTGGAAGTTACTATTCTTTATACCTGCATGCTTTGCGCTCAATATGACACCTGGTCCAAACAATCTATTATCCATGAACAACGCTCGTTGTTACGGTTTCAAATCCGCTTTCATTGCTGGACTTGGTCGTATTGCTGCATTCGCTGTAATGATCGCTTTGGCTGCTTCCGGTTTAGCCGTCGTTCTCTATGCTTCTGAGACTCTATTTCTAACCATTAAAATTGTGGGTGCAGCTTATTTGTTGTGGATTGCATTTAATCTTTGGCATTCGGAAGCTAGCCCTGTCTCAGAGCTAAAAAATACACGCAATCGGATAGGCTTAGCCAAACAAGAATTTTTGCTAGCCGCTGGTAATCCAAAGGCGATTTTAATCTTTACCGCCTTTTTACCGCAGTTCGTCGATGTTTCGTCTAGCGTAAATGAGCAGTTCTTCGCTTTAGGGTCTACGTTCCTAATTTTAGAAATGGGGGCAATATCGATTTATGCCATATTTGGATTGTATTTAAGGAAGTGGTTCACGAAGCCGAACATGGCAAAGCGCTTCAATAGAGGTTGTGCAACTTTTTTGGCTATGTCTGGAGCAAGCTTGTTACTAAGTCGCCAGTAATCAAACTAATAAACTGTTTAAGAGTGACTCGCAATGAGCGACACTTTCACAATACGCCGGGGTTTGTATTTAAGGTGGTATGGTTAGGTTTCGTGGCCGCGTTGCGCACTACTTAATGCGGTATAGGTTAATAAGGAGGTTACATGTTAAGGAATTTATTTACTGCACTCTTAGGTGTGCTTTTGTCCATCATATTGGGCTTTGTAGCTTACTATGCTTATTCCAAGTTCACTATTGATACCCATGAAGTAGATTGGAGCGGTGTTTCTGGAATGATGGATACCTTGATGGTTATTCTAACAGTGCTTCTTTTGATTGGTCTCAGGCAAGGGGCTCAATCTATAGACCAGGCTAATCATTCAAGGGATGCAGACTTATTGAACTGGGCAATGGGTGAAATGGATGAGCTCAAAGAGTCTATTAAAATAGTTACTGACGCCCACAAGAGAGAACCATATTGCACCAATGTTCAAGATTTATCGGAAGACTATGTTTCTAATTGGAATGATGAAGAGCTCAAAGCTGCAAATAAGGTAAGCATTGGTTTGCAACGAATTGGTTACTACGCTTCTCAAAACCTAGTTTCCAAGAAGCATTATTTAAACCTTTGGGGCCCAAGTTATTTATCGTGTTGGTATTCACTTGAAAGTTGGGTAAAGCATAAACGCTTGAAGTTAGAAGAGCCTCTAGATATTGAAGATGGGGCTTATAGCCGAAGATACTTTGAGTACTTTGCTGAATACTGCGAAATGGAGTTACCAGACTTGTTGTATGACAACACAAGAAAGCAGTTTAAATTGCCACCTTTGCCAAGAGTGAAAGGAGTCAGGCGCTATCTAAAAAGGTTAGCTTTGAGGTTTAAAAGTCAAAACTTAACCTAACAAATGTTTTAGGGTGATTTGTCACACGTGGCATTTTAACTATGCATTGCGCTTTGTATTCGAGGTGGTGTTCGATAGCTTCTGCATTGCGTTGTCCACACCTTAACAGGGTGTTACTTGAATTTGAGGAATTGAGTAAATGAAGAGACCAATTGCGATATTTATTGCAGCTTTGTGCCTAGCTTCGGTTAGCGTCCAAGCCAATGATTATCAGTTAAAACAAGCATATGAAAATCATCAAAGTGATATTCAAGTTCAAGGCTCGGGTAAAGTAATTCGTTTGCTACCTGACGACAATGACGGAAGTAGGCATCAAAAATTTATATTGAAATTGCATAGCAAGCAAACCTTACTAGTCGCGCACAATATTGACTTAGCCCCTAGAATTCCCGATCTAGAGGTTGGCGATAGTGTGCAGTTTTACGGCGAGTATGAATGGAGTAATAAAGGTGGTGTCATGCACTGGACACACCATGATCCAAACAATCGACACCCGCATGGTTGGTTAAAGCACAACGGCAAGAAGTACGATTAAAAATTCACGCAACAAACTGTTCAGGAGTGGTTAGCAACGCGTGGCATTTTTACTATGCGTTGATTTAAGTGTTTAAGGTGGTATGCAGCGACTTCGGTATTGCGTTGCTCACCCCTTAACAGGGCGTTATGCCACTTTTATTTTACTTCTCATGGATGAGGATAGAATTAGATGCAATATGGGATTCAGCATCACATAGAAGTTACGGCAAAAGCTGCCGGAGCTGTGATTTTTAATCAACGCAATGAAGTGTTATTGGTTCAAGAGCTAACCGGCTCAAAGAAAGGTCTATGGCATATACCGTCAGGTAGTGTTGAATCTACAGAGTTTCCTCAAGAGGCAGCGGTCAGGGAAATTGCAGAAGAAACGGGTTTAGAAGTTGCTTTAGAGAACTACTTAAATACCTATGCAGGACGTTTTGATGATGGTGAATTAGTATTACGTCATGTCTGGGTCACAGAAGTTAAAGACCAAGTCATATTGCCTAATTTCAACCATGAAATAGGTTGTGCAAAGTTCTTCTCGTTAGCTGAAGTGCGGGATTTGTATGCTCGATCGAAGTTGCGGATGCACCATACATTTTTAATGATCAATGATGCTTATAAACAGCGGGAAAAATTGGCATAACAAACTGTTCAAGAGGGATTCGCAACGCGAGGCATTTTCACTATGCGTTGGTTTAAGTGTTTATGGTGGTATGCGGCGGCATCGGTATTGCGTTGCTCACCCCTTAACAGGGCGTTAACTTACAATGATAGAAAAATGGAACTTCCGAAATTTAAGTATCATCCCAACCCAATAGCGACGGGTGTTTTCGAAAAAAGCGATGATATTTGCGAATGTTGTAGCAAAGCTAAAGGGTATATTTACACTTCAAGTTTTTATACAGCACAAGATGTGAAATCTATTTGTCCGTGGTGCATAGCTGATGGTTCTGCTGCTACAAAATACAATGGTTCATTTTCTGATGATTACCCTTTGATTGAAGAGGGCGTTGATCTTGCGGTAGTTGTTGAAGTCTGTGAAAGGACACCTGGTTATCCGTCGTGGCAACAGGAAACATGGCAAGTTCATTGCGGTACTGCCTGTGAGTTTCACGGTGACGCTGAAAAAGAGGATTTAGAGCGTCTCGCTGGCGATGAGTTAGATACGTTTCTGACGAAAGAAATGGTTGAGCCTGAAGTTTGGACGAAGATGATCCAACATTATGAAAAAGGTGGGCAACCATCGGTATATAAATTCAAATGCACGGAATGTCAGGAAATAGTCCTCACAATGGATTATACGTAATTGGCCAGTTAACAAAGTGTTTAAGACGGATTCCCAACGCTTGGCACTTTCGACTTTCTTCAATTTAAGTATTTATGTCACAATGGTTTAAGTAGGGTGGTCTGCGTTGCTCACACTTTAACGCGGCGTTATGCGCCTCGGAGTAATATGAAAGCAAAGTTGAATACGAAAATAAATATTGTTAAATCATTTATAAGCTGGGTCCCACTTTTATTGGCCTCATTAATCTTTTATTTTGTGATGTTTGGGGCCGGTATAATGTGGCTTTTCAAAAGCTACTTAGGTTTTCTGAAGTTGAAGCGCGAGAGATCTCATTTCCCTTAGCGGGGGCGCAACTGTGCGTGACAGTATTTATTTACTTTATTTGGTTAGCCAAAATATTGGCTGCTTTTCGCCTGGAGATTGAAGGTTCTCACTTGATTATCAAGTCCGGTGGATTTAAAGGAATAAATAGAAAGATACCAATAAATGAAATTGAGGGAATTGATATTGGTTCTCAAACCAATGCGATTGAAAACTTATCTGGGCACCCTGCTATCAAGAATTTAGTAGCTTCTCGATTGGTGGTAGCACTTAAATCAGGAGAAATGCTTAAATTAGATCTAGCCCTCAAGGTTTTTGATAGTAATTCATTGCTTAAACTGTTAAGGCAGGCAGAAAAACTTGGTGTGCGAACAAATATCAGCGCATAACAAAGCGTTTAAGACGGATTCACAACGCTTGGCATTTTTGGTTTGTATCAGCTTAAGTGTTTAGGGCACAATGGTTTAGGTTGGGTGGTCGCGTTGTTCACCACTTAATGCGGCGTTAAGTGCTTACCAGAGATCACTTAAACATAATCAGGAGTAATGATGAATAAAGAACAGGCTAAAAAACACATTGAAGATAATCTGAACGATGGAGACTCACTGATAGGTTTTTTTCAGGCAGTCAGTCCACCAAATATTTGGCTATTCTTGCTAATTGGCCCTCTTTTCATTCTAAGCATGAGAACATACTTCTTAGCTGTTACTGAGAAAGGTATATCTTTCCACAGATTGAGTTTGTTAGGTAAATTTAAGGAGCATGATTTCTTTGAATTTAGTGACATTGAAAGCGTAAAAATAGGAAAAGGGCTATTACAAAGGCCTATGAAATTCACATTCAAAAACAACCGAAAGATTAAAGTAAAAGCGCAATTAAAGGGAGTAGAAAAGGTTGCAAAACTGCTACCTGATGTTCAAGAACATATTGAGAGCAATATACCTTTAGTCCAATGATTATATTTCTTATCGCAGTTGTGATTTATGTGGGCTTATTGATTTTCATAAAGCCTGCTCCGAGTAGCTTGAAGGCTGAACCAATTACCTATAGTGAAAACTTTAAGTTTGTTTGGGCTTCGATATGTTCAGGGGTTGCAATTCTTCTTATATTTCTGCTGACAACAAACTTTGGTTTCATTTCTATAGATGAGAGCCTGTATCAAACGTTCGCACTGAGTAATGACATTGATCAGTTTTTAACGTGGCCGTTACAGGCCGTATCGCACCTATTTATCCATGGTAACCTGACTCACCTCGTTGCGAATGTTATTGGCTTAGGTCTAGTATCTGCCTATGAGCGCAGAGTTGGAGCCAAGAGATATTTGGCAGTTCTTCTAGTGAGCAGCTTGGCATCTATACCATCTATACTGTTCTATTCGGAAAATATTCTAGTCAGCGGTATATCGGGCGGCGTTTTCGGCCTTGCAGCCGCTTATTTTACAGATGAAGAGGAATTAACCACCAAGGAGTGGCTTTTGGCAATTTCACTGTTCCTGTTTTTGGCAGTAATGCTTGCCCTTGATTCAGAGTTCAAAGGTGGTTCTAATAAAGTGTTAGATATGAAAATTGATCACATTGGCCATTTTTTGGGAGCATTAGGTGCAATTTTGTATTGCCGTTTAAAACCTCTGCGTTTGTTAAGCGTATAGAGAAAAATGGAAATATCAACTTCTGCAGTAAGTACTGCAATGAAAGTAGGCATACAGGTTGTAAGTAACCACAAACAACCGATTCTTAAAATATACCATCCAGTTTACATTGCTTAATTTAGGCGCTGAGAGAGCTGATAACATAAAGTTAACTATAAATGATGACTTAAGGAAGAGAGTAGTCAAAGGAAAGTTACCCTCCAATTTTTCACAACGTTTATCCCCAGTTCGTACCAGGGCAGGTCATTTGTCTATTTAAGTTCACGAATAACGATCTTCTGAAGTGGGAATATGATGGGCCTAAAGGAAAGCCAGTGGGTATGAAAAACGAGAATCTTATCATCACAATGGAGTATGATCCCCCTAACGGATTCATAGATAAGTTATTAAGGTTGTCTTGGAAATTATGAGGAAAACGCAGATATATTGATACATATGAGTTTTTCCCAAGCATGGTTGAAGGAGACTTACCACCGGCGGAATATGCTTAACAAAATGTTCAAGAGGGATTCGTAACGCGTGGCATTTTTATTATGCGTTGATTTTAGTGTTTAAGGTGGTTTACGGCGGCCTCGGTATTACGTTGCACACACCTTAACAGGGCGATAGTGGAGAAGTGATGTTCGAATTTCAGAGAAATAAAGCAGAATATTTGTATGACCATACAAAAAGTTATACCGCCATTAACTTTATCCTCAAGAATAACGTTCATTTTAAAATGCAACCAAGGGTGTATACTATATGCCGTTCAGTGGGGATCAAAATATAGGAACTATATGTTTAATAATAAATTACTTTTAGTAGGGTTGTCGTTAGCTGCGTTGGGTGGCTGTACATCTGTTCAATACAATGGTTCGCCAGCGAACTCGGTCACTAAAGTTGACTATCCATCTGTTGGTGAAGTTAAAACAGCTTATGTCGGAGACCATTTGGTTAGCAAAGGCACAATGGCTGAAATGAGCGTATTACGCGTATCAAGCATGATTAAAAGTTTGGCGTATGACATACCTCAGGGTGACTACAATCAACTCGGATACGATAACAAGCAACAGTTTTTCTCTCCTGTAGGCGTTATTAAAGCGGCACTAGCGGACCCTATACAGGGCATTGCCGTCGAAAATCATCAACAAAATGAAGTTTGTTTTGTAACCATCTTTGGTGCGAAGTCGTGTGTAGATGATGCTTATGGTAAGTTTACTATCACTAAGAAAATGTCCCAGTTCCAAGACAGTTTCCAACAGACTTTGATATATAGCGGTAAGGTAGGAAATAAGATCAATATTAGTTACCGTGAGTTTTCCAATGACATGGCAAGACCAGCTTTTAATAATGAAGCAGAGTATGACCTAAGTGAGTCGAATCAAATTGGTTATAAGGGCGCTGTGATTGATGTTTTGGAAGCCGACAATACCAAAATTACATATCGGCTTATCAGAAACTTTCCAAACTAAATATTAGCCCTCGAAAGATGGGCTGATACTTTGTTCGTGATCTAGAATGCGCCCTTGTGATTGTTCGTAATGAATAAAAACAAGGGCTTATCTATATGGGTAGAGTAACAATACCATTCGAAGCAGAGTTTATTCTAAATTCTTCATAGATTTACTGTGCTAACTGAAATAATTTGCGCTCTGCTTTCCCTTAATCATGCTCCTACAAAGCTAAAACAGTGATGTGCGCATCTCCTCCTCCCAAACTTTGGGCGATTGAGCTGTGATGGAGACGGACTTGCCGGTGATTTCCACTAGAGTGTCATAATTATTAAGTGACGATTGGCTTCATTTTTTAGTTACCGATGTAATTAATTGAAAATATTGAACGATATCGTGATCGAGACGCCTTTTGTTTGAAGTTCTAAAGCTAACCCTATGAATATAAGAAATAAAAAAAGGAGTCGAGTCAAATCAACTCCCAATTAAAGTATCAGCCCATGAAGAGGTATAGTTTTTGGGCATGGTTGTACGGACTCAAATATCTCTTCAATTTGATCTGCTCCAGTCAGAGTGGACACTGAACTTAACTGAATTTTCGATACTTGAAGTTATTCGTGTTTTGCTACTTTAAGTAGAAGCTCTAAGTAACTTCTGTCCAGAAATGAGTTAGTCACTCAGTGCAGTTTTAAAGGTAAGCAAGGCAGCTGCGATAAAGTGCTTTCTTCGTGGCTGCAACCTTCCTCAACTTCATTCAAGTCTACCTCTGCCGTTGAATATCTCATTGATGTGCAAATTGCTCTGAGCCTTATGAGAGCCTTTGCAGGCGCATTCATATAGGTTTGCGAGTTAAAGGAGGTGTGGGCTGTGACTAGAGTAGTGGTGAACATGGGGCTAGTTTTTGAGGGCTCAAAAACGGTGAAACTTCGTTGGTAGGTAGAGAGAACCTTATCCCTGAAATAGCAAAGCCCAAGCAACGGTGTGGCTTGGGCTTGGGAGTCTATATGTTATCTGTTACGGCTTGTGAACCTTGCTTGAATACAAATCGCCAGATGAACAGAACCACGGCAATGTAAGCTAATCCCACCCCAAGTGCTTGCCAGTGCATGCCGTTATACATCGCGATTGGCATCAATGAGATGATAAAGATGTCAGTGATTGAGCCCGGAACATAAGCGATGGCGTAATCATCAAGTACCTTGCTGCGCATTTTTGGATCAACAATGCGGAGTAGGGCAATACCCATGGCAACCGTACCTGTTAACCAACCCCAAGAGAAAATGCCTTTCTCAAACCAATCATCACCCATGATGCGTGGTGCTACCCAAAAGATTAACCAAAGCGTGAAGCAAACGCCGCCAATGGCTAGTACCACCATAGGCATTAAGTATTGGGCTAAGACGGTAATCTTGATGGCTGAGATACCAAAGATAATCAAATAATCGGTACTGATGCCCGCTGCGTGTTTGAATGCTCCGTCACACAGGTAGCGTGAGGCCTTGGTTTGTTTCGCGATGATTCGCACTAGCATGCCGCCAAGGAAGCCGGTTACGAATGTCGGGATTTGCACCTTGTCGTGGAAAGAAGACAAGTAGTTGGCTGCGACATAAGAGAAAGCGGTCACGACAACCACTAACGCAGCGTGAATCGCGAAAGAATCAACCGACAGTGAAGACATGGTGTCTTTCATGACGGGTTCTTGATCATCAGGCTTAACAAGACCTTTGCGTTCGTGCTCATCCATGCTGTCGAATGTGGTAAAGCTACGAATCCAACCCATCTTCAATGCGAATTGCAGCATGAGCATGCCCACAGAAATCGAGATGAAGATACCCATGGTTGCGAAGGTTAAACCAAGCGTAAAACCATCTTCCCAGCCAAGTCCTGTGAAGATTTCACCAACGACAGAAGCTGAGCCATGTCCCCCCATAAAACCTGCAGACATTGTCACGCCAAAACCAGGATTGATTTCTGGCGAGAAGAACGTGGTGATCGCGAGACCAAACATAGCCGCAAACAACCACTGGGAAACAGAAGCGATTTGGTTGAATGCCCACAATGAGCCAGCGCGCTGTGCGACGGTTTTTGGTGATGGAACATCGGTAGCCAGACCTAACGCAGAAAAAAGTGCAGCAGTTAACAGGCTTGCGTTAGCGGTGAAGGTATCGGTCCAAGGCAGTACGTCTAGCAGGGCTGGTCCAAAAATTAGACCGAACAATCCTGCGAGAACCGCCGATGGAATGTACATACGTTGCAGTAATGGCGTGTGAACGCGAATAACTTTTGCCAAAATCAATAGTAAGCCAGCATTGGCTAAGTCAGTCAGCATTAGACCTTTAGGCATCTTATTCTCCAGAAAATGCACTCAAGGGGTAGCGTCCTTGTGACCAACCTTGATTGAAAAGGAACTCCCAACGAAAAAAGTCACATACGTGACCAAAAGAGTTGAGAAATCAATGTCGTTCTCATAAGCAAAGGAATGTGCTTATGCAGTTTGAAATGAGTGTAAATGTCGTGATTGCGCACGAACGTG
>Ga0209379_10001056_pt1 | contig 19110 bp, 17 predicted proteins | sample tdDd001_FD_187124 | JGI IMG/M metagenome (GOLD analysis project Ga0209379, IMG submission 187124) | Marine sediment microbial communities from the Atlantic coast under amendment with organic carbon and nitrate - tdDd00.1 (SPAdes)... | ecosystem: Environmental > Aquatic > Marine > Coastal >...
AATATTACGGCAATCGACAGTGCAACCCATTTCCCTTCCCTTCCGCCATCATCGGCTGTTACAGATTCGCTGATCATTTTTCTGAGATCTCAACAACATCCACTTCAACTGGGTTTTCGTGGCCAGCATCAAAAACCAGATAAAAATCAATGTCAGGCATATTAAACTCAGCAATTGAACGCTTATCTGTCGCTACCTTGCCAATCAAATTGTCATCGTAATCAAACATATCAACGTTATAGTCAACCGCCGAGCTACCGTCACTATACCCCGCTTCACATATCACTTTTTCAGCTTCGAACCAGCAGCTCATGAGAGGAAAATGTGCATATGCAGAAACGGAAAAAAGACTAGAAAGAGATAAAACAAGTAAACTTGGACGCTTTCTCGTAATTAATTTCATAATTAATATCTACAGCTTAAATAATATGAGGAATAAATAGCCTGCATTCACAGGCTATCAAATTACTGAAGAACAGCTTCAAATGTCAGGTGGACATTAACGCTGGCAGTATCAGCCAACGGGTTATCAGGCAACTCGCCTTTATAGTTTGCTTTCATTAACCAGCGACCCGCCGTATCCGGAGTAAAAGTCACCATGCCTTGCTCGTTACTCACCACATCAAGCTGTTCCTGATGATTACGATATAAGGTACCTTCGCGAGTGATCTCGGCGGTTACGCCTTGCTGTGGTTCGCCGTTATAGAAAAACTGGAAGGTGACTTCCTCACCTTCAACAATATCTGATGGATGTGTCACCGGCACAAGTTCTAGGTATTTCCCTTCCAGCTCAAATGCCTTCGTTGTAGGCTTACCGACAGTCACGTAAGTTTCAGCACGGGTATAACTTACCTGGGTGATCACATCCCGGGCTTGTTCCGGCAACACTTGATCGCGTTCAGCTTTGTGCGCTTTCGCCCACTTAACAGTGTCACGACGGCCCGCCTTATACTGCGTATAGTAAGAAGGAACATTATTGACGCGCACTTTATGCGTACCTTCTTCTTCAAAATAGAAGTCAAAGATTGAACGTCGCTTACCCTTGGTGACATAAGAAGGATACTGAATTCGACCATCCGGCATAATGATTTGGCCCGTTTCGCTGCCGGCTGGTTTGTCAAAAACAAAGGTTCCATGTGACGCTGTCACATCAAACGTTAGCCAATCTCCCCCTTCTTTAGATACGGTGAAATGAGATGGAACAATCCAACGTGGGTGGGCATTCGCGGTTGCTGTAACAGCTAAACCAGCAACAACAGCACAAGCTATAGATAGTGCTTTAACTTTCTTATTCTTAATCATCTTTATGCTCTTAACTAACGAAAAAAGTAACTAACGAGTGATCTAAATCCAAACCTCTGTACCGCTGGCTATCGACTAATCGTTGACGATATAACTCAGAGTGATCGTGCCAGTCTCTTGGGTCGGCGCTAGCTGGTGAGTCATGCTTGACTCACCAAGCTGAATTTTCTGGCGGATATAGTTTCGGCCACCATGCTCTCGAACAACCTCGGCATAGAAGGTATATGTCCCCTGCTCAACCCGGTTACCGGCATCATCAAGGCCATCCCAGCTAAATCGATATTCTCCTGCCGGGCGAGTTGCCGAGGTAACGGCATCAACCAACTCACGGTCATAGCGGCCAACCTTTCGCCACCAACTACGAAGATCTTTAAGCCACTCATCTTTGCCTACCCACAGCTGAACGGTTCGGACAGATTTGCGTTGCTGATCTTCGATCCAGACAGCAACGTATGGCCGGGCATACATCGAGGCTTGAATTGCTGGCAGTTCAAAATGAATATCCATTGATGCGCTATCGGGAATAGGTTTCGCGTAAGCAGAAAAGGCCAACGGTAGCGCGATAGAGATCGCTAAGAGCGACTTGGAAACGTAGGTCATCGGAAGTCCTTAATAAATACATAACTGTTGCTTGCTAAGGAACAGCAAAAAAGAAGATCAACAAGGTGATTAATGAGCCCAATGCTGTCCATTTTAGCGAGGTAGCCAAAGTCTTTTTCTTGGGCAACAGCAGACAAACTCCCGTCAGTACAAAGAACACCATCAGCAGTGCGGTAATATCAATAAACCACTTCCACACATCACCACTGTTACGGCCTTTGTGCAGATCATTGAGTACAGCAACAACGCCATAATGAGACTTTTCAATCACCGCTTCTTTTGTCGTTAAATCAATAAAAACAGTGGCATTAAAGCCAGGGCCTTTGTAGTCAAATGAGATTTCACCTTCGAGCAATTCTCCCCCTTCAACATCGATAAAGACCTCCATTGCTGAGGGCGAACCTGAGATATCAACCTGATTTTGTAAGTATTGAATTAAATCTTCCTCTTCCGGAACAAATGCCGAAGGCCCAGATTCCAAAAGAGCAACAGGTAGCTTTAAGGTAAATTCTTCGACTGTTGGCTGGCTATTCACGAAGAGTTCGGGACGGTTTAGCGTAATGCCTGTAACCGAGAAAAACAGGACGACGAGCAGCAAGGCCATCGAGATGTAGATATGCAGACGGCGCGCCCAAAGCTGAACCGCTTTATTTTTTAGCAGCATGATTGAAAACAACTAACAGTCACAAAATGTTATGTGCCTTAATTTAATTGATAATTGTTTTCATTGGCATTCAATTTACATTGTTTACGATAGGGTAAAAAAACGGCCTCAATATGTGGCTAGGAAGGCATAAAAGCGGAAAAGTGATCAGAAGTGCGGAAAGACGTCTAAATGGCTATACATCCAATTCTACGCTGATTAAGTTCCTTTAAAACAAAAGCTTGAAAGTATCTATTACTATTAGAACAGTGAAAGGAGTGCTAATTATATTAGTTTTGCGCAAAACTGGACGGAGAAAGGCGGAATTTTTAATTTTTGATGCTAAAAGTTTGAAGCTTACACTTCCCCTCCCTCTTTACTTACAACTGAAGTAAAGAGGCTTATCAGCGTCAGGCCAGCGAAGAGCTCAGTTGGCTTGGTGATCACAGTTGGCAGAGATCAATTCTGACACACCTCTGGACAAAAACGTGTTTCAAGTTGGCCTAGTGAATGTCTGGAAATGACACAGAATTACCGCCTTTAGCAACTAAATCTCTACTACGTTCTCCCCTGATAGTGATAAAATCTCCGCATCAGAATTACCGAGAAACTCTATGTTTATCCATCATGTTAACGGCATCGACTGGCTGGTGATTACAGCTTTTGAAGAACTGAAAACTATATTTATCGAAGAAGCCGATGCGATCCCCTTTTGCTTCTCTACCGCCAGCGAATTGAACCTGATTGATCAAGCCAAGCGCACTTATGGATATTTGCCTACACTCAGCGGCGTAATCACCGATACCGGCACTTTTCAAAGCCAGGATAACGAAGAAGATTTGAACCCACAGCTTGCCTGCCTAGTTGAGGGGCGTGGTCGGGTGTTTATCTATCACGGCGGCTTTGTGGCTTTTGTGGATGACGAGCAAACCTTTATTACCCGAGTGGACTGAAAATTATTCAGTAAGTTGAAATCGGCGAATTGGCATCCCTAGCAAGGAATGGGGCAAAAGCACGTTGGCAACCTAATCCCGGATTGCATAAAAATTCACTCCGTGTCAGCCGATGAAAAACACTAGTTTTGCACGGTACTGGAAGCATCAATCCGTAGGTATGGAAGATCAAGTGATCCCTACTCTTTGGGGAAAAGTAAATAAAACCACTATGTTCATCGCCCACAACTTTTGGCCACGGGCGTCACTCTAAATCGATAAAAATCAGGAAATACATATACTTGAGTCAACAGTTATAAAGTCAGTCTATTGATATATGGTGTACAACCGCTTGCTCGAACTGATCGACAATAGTCAATTTGAGCTGTTGATACGGCAGATCTCCCTCTGCTTTGACGTCAAGTTGGATCTCTTTCTCTGCATCATAAAAGACCTTGATTTTCAGGCTTGCCTGCTTACCTTGCAGCCAGTTATGAGTAACACCGTCATCATGGTATAAAAGGTATTCAGCACTGCTGTGCAAATAGACAAGACACTCCAATGAGCTGAGATCTTGCGCTTCAACATGATGGGCAGAATCAACCAAAGGCAATACTGAATCCGGACGAAGAAAGACTGCCATATCGGCCAGTTCCAGAGGCAGATGATGATGGCCTTGCGACATGATCTTTAGGTCAAATTCGTCATGCTGCCTAACCTTCCACAGCAACATGTTTTCCGGCAGATAAACATAGCGGCCGGAGGCATTTGATTCGAGCACCGGTGCGCACATTAAAGAACGTCCGACCAGCAGCTGATCTTCGACATTTTGCGCAGCCGGATCAGCGTATTCCAGCGGCAACGGCCAAAACAGGCTCTCATTATTTTGAGCTGCCAGCATAAACTCCGAGTAGAGGTAAGGGATCAACCGGTATCGCAGCTTAATATGCTGCCGCATGATATTCAGCGCACGCTCATCAAAGGCATAAGGCTCCTGGTTCCGTGTCCCCATGCAGGCATGGTTACGCAACAAGGGGGTAAAGACCGCAAATTGTATCCAGCGACACAGGAGTTCACTCGTTGCATTACCGGCAAACCCTCCAACGTCAGCCCCAGAATAGAGATAGCCGCACATGTTTACCCCCGGCATCATGGTGACATTGAGCTTTAAGTGTTCCCACCAGCTATGGTTGTCCCCCAGCCAGATCCCTCCGTAGCGATGGCCGCCGACGGCAGAAGCACGAGAAAACATTAAAAAGCGCTTATCCCGGTCAAGCTGCTTAAATCCTTCGGCCGCGGCCTGGGTCATTTTCTGACCATACAGGTTATGAACCTGCTCATGATTGATACGGCTGCCATCTTCCAATTGGTGCCAGATCGCCTGATAGTCTTCACGACGATTCGAGAGATTATCAAACGCCCCTTTGAGTGCAAAAAATTCATGCACACCGATGTTTCTGTCTTTGCATTGTTCGGCATGTGCAATGGCCTGTTCCAGTCCTTGCGGGGAATAAAACAGCGCTGGCTCATTCATATCATTCCAGAAACCGTCAATACCCTGATCGGTAAGAAACTGATATTGCTTTCCCCACCACTGGCGTACTTCCGGCTGGAAAAAATCCGGAAAAGCGCATAACCCCGGCCACACTGCCGCCTGAAACTCTTCACCGGTTTCCGTTTTGCAGAAATAACCCTTCTCGCATCCCTCCTGGTAAACACTGTAGCTCTCTGCCACCTTTACCCCGGCATCGATGATCGGAATCAGCCGAATACCTTGCAGCCTAAGTTCAGCCACCCAGTTGGAAAAATCCGGAAAGCGATGCTGATCCAGAGTGAAGTCTTTAAACTCCTCCATATAATCAATATCGAGGTAAACCGAGTCACAGGGAATATCAAGATGGCGAAATTTTTCCACCACCTCATCAACGGCATTGTTGTCATGGTATGACCACCGACACTGCTGGTAACCAAACGCCCAGCGCGGAGGAATATAAGGCTGACCGATTAAGCTGCGAAAATCACGTACCTGCTGCCTAGCACTCGCTGCAGTAAATTCAAAGATCCGCACATTATGCGTTAGTATATGAACAGAGAGCTGATGAGTATCGAAAAAGCCGAGATCCAGTGTCATTTCGCCGGGGTAATCAATAAACAGGGCAAAATTGTTATCACCTTTTATCATCAAAAAAGGATGGGCCCCATACAGAGATGCTTTATCCGGCAAGTGGCGAAATTCATCGCTGCACCAGGTTTTAAACAGCTGGCCACGTTTATTCAGTTTGCCCATATTTTGGCCCAGCCCATAAATAGCATCACCTTCTGCCAGTGCATAACGAATATGGATACCATCATCAGCTTCGGTAATGGAAACATACTGACAGGGGGCAGACGAGCCTGCCTCTTGTTGAATACCTAAACCTGATCCTTTCTCTTGCACAAACTGAGGCTCAGCAATCACCGCTCCAGTAGAAAAAGGCTGTCCAAACACAAAGGCTGTAACCGATGCACTAAAACGTTGAATTGAGAATGTCATTTGAACCTCACTGCACTATTCATATAACAGAAGGCAGCCAATATACTGCAAGGAAAAAAGGCTTAAAAGGATGTAATTTCAATAGATTATTTATGCCGACGACATCACTTTATGTGCAGTTTGAAACGTATTCAGATCACAGAGTGCAATAATTAATCTGGTTTAAAATGGCCTGTTACACCTGGCTCTCGCTTGATCTGTCCTACGCCCGAGACAACATCATCTTCATTTGTGATATCCATTTTTAGCGGATACAACCCATTGCTTTTATAAAATAGCTAGAGATAAACAAAGAGACGTGCTTTATTTAGTCTTCCACTCTCCTAACCAGAATCCCTCTGATGTATTTTCTTTTGACTATCGACGTTGTCCACGCCGTAAAAAGGTTATTGCTTGGATGGAGGATCGACATCTCACTTATTGTCGCATCCTGATTTTTCCGTAGAAGTACGAGTCAGCAACCAAAAGGTTCTCAGCTACACTTCTTCTTGTGGAACAAATTCGATTTGAATCCATCTATTACCACAGACACAAATGACTAAGCCCTTATCGTTCGTTAGGAGTTCATCAGCTTGCTCACAACATTCACTGGGGGGATCCTGAAAAAGCCTTTGAGAAATTAAATCACACGAGGCTTAAACACAACAGCCCGGCTGGAAAGCCCTTCACTTAGCGATACCAGACACTTACCTTTATCATGCACTGCCGCTGGTTCACCTGTCCAGTAGTCAACCCATTGTCCATCCACTGAGCTTGTCAGTATCACCTCACGTGCCGCATCACCGTGGAAGTTAAACACAATATGCACCGTTTCTTTAAGTTTGGCTCCAGTGTGGATCCCTGCATTCATATCAAGATCAATGGTGGCGTGTCGGTAAGACAAGTTCTCGAACACGGCCGCCGCTTGTTGGCGATGCTGACGGGCGATCAATCTTGTCAAACTATGACGGGCAAAGTCGTCTAAGTGATACAGCGGATCCCCCGACAATAACAAACCACCACATGCCAGCAAGACATCACGATGGAACTGGTAATTGTCAGCACTGGTACCCTGCCCTTCAATGGAAATGAATGTGGCGCAATCTGGGTCAATCTGCCAAAGACGTTGATGCTGCCAACTACGAAGAAACGTTTCCTTGGCGATTTGAGAAAAACGATGAGGTTGACGTTCGACATCATCAGACACGCGCATCGCATCAACTAACCCTAACGACGGCCACATCGGCGCATTACAGCCTAATAGCCACGCCTCGCCCGCGCCATCAGAAATCGCTTCCATGCCTAATCGATAGGCTTGTACCCCCGTCATCGCCACTTGATGACGTACCCCTTTCAATGTACCCCAGTAATTCGCATCCAGCTTGAACAGTTCGACACCCCATTCTTCTCGCATGGTGCGCACAACATGTGTCAGGTGTGCACACACATCTGGGTGACTGGTATCCAATATGTACCACGGGGTACAGCGCCAGCCGCCGTAAGTAATGTCTTCCGCTTTTAATAAGTCGCCCTGTGCCGTCTTAACAAACCATTCAGGGTGTTCTTTAAAGAGTTGAGACTCAGGCTGCGCAATGAAAGGGGCCATCCAAATAGCAGGCTTCTTCCCTTTGCCTTTGATGTCCTGAATCAGCGATTTAATACCGCCAACAAAACGATCAGACGGCGTTAACCAGTCTCCCATGAAGGCTTGATAACCATCATCGAGCAAGACCCATTCAAGATCCTCTAACGCCCCCTGCATCTCATCGACATTCTGCTGGATATTCGCGGCTGAAACCCCCGCATAATAGGCATACCATGAACACCAACCAATCGGTGCGGGCTGTGATACACCGGCGCGTTGCGGATGGTTCTTGATCAATAACGCACTGAATTGTTGATACAGCGCATTAATGTCGCTCCCCGTTAACACCACGAGACGTTCCAGTGCGCCTCCTTCACAGTGGCACTGCTGCAAAATATCGGTATGTTCTCCATCGATAAACGCGGTCATAGTGCCATTGAGGAATTCAAAATAACCGGCAAAACGATGACAGGATGTGAAACCCAACAACGTAAACGTATCCGCATTGCCTATAACCACATAATTGTAATAACGCTTAGGGGCATCAAGCGCATAGATACGATAACTCGCATTATTATCAGGGCATCGTCCAATATCGATGGGATGTTTGAACGTCCCTGCGGTTTGCGCCAACATCTGAAACCCATCACCGATAACTTGTGCATTGCTATCAAGCGATAACGGTATTTGTAATAAAGGAAGCTGCGCACTCACCGGTGTGAAAGGCGCTAATGATGAAAAATCTACCGAGAGCTCATTTTCCGTCAGTGAATATTGAAGCGCGGAAGATAACGGCATCGCGGGGATACCACAGGGAAAAACGACAGGCTGCATAGTATTCGCATCTTATTCACAATCAAGAACCGCAGAGTAAATCACTATTGGCTCTACAAACCGTGCAGTACACCACGATTTGTTGCACACGGTGTTTTTCAAGGTAGTTGTCGCCTAATCGTGTTTAAGCAGCTTGTTCCAACTGCTCGCTAATTTCTGGTTTCTCAGGGTTAAGCATTACCGGCCCGGCAGGTTCGCATTTCCTTATTTTTCCAGACCAACGCTCTGGGTTTCTTACCTTCGCTCGTTCGAAGACTGTCTTTCTATTTGCCAGAATTTCATTATCTTCGTTACGATGATATTGCCCTGGAGTCACGAAGCCTATTCGACTGTGACGGTGTTCTTCGTTGTACCACTCGACGAAGTTCTTAACCCAACTTCTGGCATCATCCAGATTATTGAAGCCGGATGAAGGCCACTGTGGCCTGTACTTCAACGTCCTGAACAAAGATTCCGAGAACGGATTATCATTACTGACTCGTGGCCGGCTATGGGATGGTGTTACACCCATAACAATCGTAACCACAAATGGTAATTTGAACTGAAAATGCCACGCGTTAACTTTCCCTCTTGGAGTATTTACATAATCAATACAAATACACCCGGTAAAGGTAATACTTGTAGTGCTTTCTACAGTCATTATTCACTTCCGAGTTCTAATGCACATCATTTACAAATACCATCGGATAGAGAACTAAACCACTTGAGTCTTTAAGTACATTTAATTGCTCAACCACAGTACCTGATGAAAAATGAAGCTGTGGGTTACAAAGGACACAATGAAGAATCCGGTCACCGTTTAAGCCAACAAAACCTTGAGCGTAAGGCAAAAGTACATATGTTGAACCTGATGCCTGTGGCCATACGAAACAGCCATCATCTCTTTTAATCATTTCGTCCAGATTGTCAGCTCCCGATGACATACGACACCGGTCTTGAAAACCATCATTTCCGCGCCACGATACAAAAAGCCGATATGATGCCTCCCTCTTTTGAGTGAGCCGTATGATAATCCAGGCATCAGGCTTATGAATCCTCGACTCAGGTTCTGGTGTAACTGAATACAATGAAAACTGTCCATTAAATGTTACTCAATTTGGTCACGATTTCTTATGCCGCACCTATGTTGCTTGTGACGGGTTACCAGGTCTTTATCACGCGTTAATTGAATCAGCGATTCGCTGCAATAAAAATGGAAAAAAGATAACACAATCTGATATTGCAAACGCAATGGATCTCGAATTCCAACCATCTGAGAGCCTTAGCTTCAATCCTTACTCTGTATCATTACCAAGAGTTACTGCATGGCTCGAACAGATGGCATAACAATGAATAACTATAAATTACCTTTTTCACTCACTCCTGCCGAAGGAGAATCTGTACAAGGATACCTCGCTAGACTAGCCATAGAGAACTGTTGCGCTGATACTAAGGACTTAGAATTCCAGGTGGAACTAGCTCCAACTTTCAACGCACCGGCTCCTGGAAGTCAGCTGTTAAATGTTTTGAATTACTTAAAGAATCGGACATACAGCATGCAATAGACCACTTTCGCCAACAAGGTGAGCAATATAAATTTACGCCACAAATCAGAAACATGGCACGTTGTTGCCCTCTTTGTCTTGAACAAAAACCGATTCAAAAATTTGAATGGTTAATTACCGTCAAAACGCACTGCCAGGTACATGGAATTCCACTGATTGATACCTGTACGTGCTGCGATGCTCCATTAAACTTTGATGCTATAGAACGGGGACAATGTAACTACTGTGCTTCTGGCATTCTTGACGGCAGCGTAAAAGAATCAACCTTACCTCAGTACCTTGATGGAATAATTGCTCTTAGAGGCCGGGAGCTACAGCAAGCATCCAAACAGCTACTTGATTGCGCAGGACGGTTACTACGACCTTTTGATATCTTGCCAGGTAAAAGTGAAATCCTTGAGCAAATCAATAATTCACTGCTAATCCAGATATTTACTGCGGCTTATGAGCTTATTCATTCTCCAGCTGCAAGAGAGTATTATGCAGAGGAAGTTGAACAACACCGAAACCAGGCAGTAACCTTGGGCCCGCATGTTGCTCGCTACCCTGCATATGAATTCGAGTATCCTGACATTGAGCATGAAAACTACCCAAGGGTATCTACATCGTACCTTCAGTGGAAATCAGAGGCTGCAATTCCTAACAAAGTTAAGGCAGTATTGAAGACGAAAGACCAATCATTTGATGACGATGTTACGAAATACATCGCTGATCTCTGGGCCGCCAATAAGATCTTAGGAACTAGCTGTGCCGAACTTGCTTCTTTTGTTGAAGAAGGACTTATTGAACCGATCAAACGTTCGAAAAAAATCCAGGGTATACTCGTTGATATTAGAGATTTCGCTGAGCTCGTTGAACAACAACCAGTTGTACCAACAAATACAGCATCAGTCAGCCTTGATAAATTAAGGCAATCAGAGTTTTTTGAACGCTACAGTGTTTCCCTGGGCGAACTAGTTGCGTCACCATCTATCCAAAACTACATCTCAGACAAAGGAAATGGGTTAGCTTCACTTTGCTGGAACAAAAATGAGTTGCTCCCTTGGGCTATCAACACATTCAAGAGTAAGGATATCCAAGTATCCCCAAAAACAGTTAAGTTGATACTTGGTGTGACCCAAACTGAACTAAATGACTTGGTCGATCAAGGCAAGCTAACTCGGTGTTTACCTGATAAAGGAAACCGAGAATTATTTAACACATACAAAAGTATCGAAGTACAAGCCCTTCTTTAAAAAAAGCAGTCGAATGACTGCTTTTGTCTACACACCTCCAACTTCAAAACCTTTCAGTATATTTATCTCATTAAGAGATTGATTGATAAGCAATTATTCTATTATTGATCTTTTGATAAAACAGGCTATATTAGTACTAACATAGCCGTTAAGGCGTTCTTTTCGACGTACTATTATAGAATTCCGCCTATCTATGTTTTTTTGCCAAATTTCCGCGTTATTGGCTTAATTTTTTTTCCGCGCTTCTGTTTTTTCTGCTCTAACATCTTGATTTACCAATAGCGGTTTTCCGCCTTAATGATCCCCTAGCCAAGGCCGCAAGATAAAATACAATGAGCTCTTGTTCTAAAATTCAGACATCAATTGTTTGTATTTCACATCATCTTCATACATCTGATGGAAAACCTGATATTTCATATCGTAAAAGCGCTTGATTCTGTCTGTTTGTGGAGTCACTGTCTTTCCAATACGGCTCATTGCATTCATCGCATCAGGAATATCTGCATAGAACCCCGATGCGACCGATCCTAGCATTGCAGAGCCTAACAGTACGGCTTCACTTTCTTCAGGCAACAACATGACACAGCCAGTCGCGTTAGCATGCTCTTGAAGAAAAATGGTATTCTTTGTCCCCCCACCACAACCCATGATTGTGTCAATCTCATACCCAGATTGGTTCATCACCTCAATAATATGCCTGGTCCCCAGCGCGATCGCCTGAATTGTGGCAAGGTACGCCAGAGCCATATCGTCAATTGTCTTCGACATTTTCAACCCTGTAATCGTTCCTGTGAGATTTGGATTTGCTCGTGGTGAACGGTTACCATGAAAATAAGGCAAGACATGAATATCTTTGGTCAAAAACGCGATGTCCTCTTTGCTGCCTGCTAATTTCAGGAGATGGTCATTCAGCAACTGATAAACCGTTGAATCTTCTTGTGTTGCCTGCGCCTTTAACTGCTTATATAACGGATCTGATGTAATAACATGGTCTATTAAAGCACCTGTTGCAGACTGACCGCCTTCATTAAGCCAATAACCTGGAATCATTGCTCCATAATAAGCGCCCCATACACCATCAATGAAACGCGCAGTCTTCGAAGCCGCCATATGACAAGATGAGGTCCCGCCGATTAACGCCAAGCGCTTGTTAAAGTCTGCACTCTCACCAGTCATACCTGCAGCCCCCAGTACACCGATACCACCAGCATGGGCATCAATAATAGATGTACCGACCGGCGTGCCTCTTACTAAGCCTAAGTCATCCGCAGCATGCGCGGTAAGCCCTTGTCCTACAGGCTCTCCCATTGGCTTAATAGTATTACCTATAGACTTAGCGCCATCAGCAAGTAAATCATCTAATCCAATGCGTTCAAAGAAGTGTGCATCCCATTTCCCTTCATGACCCAAATATGTCCACTTACAGACCGTCGAGCAAAGCGAACGACTATCATCAAACGTAGCTTTCCAAGTCAAAAAGTCCGGCAAATCAAAAAAGTACCCCGCCTGTGACCATGTATTGGGCATATTTTGTTTTAACCAAAGCAGTTTGGGGGTTTCCATCTCAGGTGAAATACGATTTCCAACATAAGCCAATACCGGGTGCTTAGTCGCATTAATACGCTCAGCTTGTGCAATGGCTCGATGATCCATCCACATGATAATATTTTGTTCGCTACGTCCGGTAGGGCTCACAGTTAACGGCTGACCCTTTTTATCCAAAACGACTAATGAGCAGGTGGCATCAAAGCCAATACCTTTCACTTGGATCGGATCAATACTTGCCTGCGATACAGCATCCTTTACCGCCATACAGACACTTTGCCAAATATCATCAGATGATTGTTCGACATAATCTGCCCGAGGTTTAAACATCTGTGTATCGCGCTTTGCTTCGCCAACTTTTCGACCTGAGGCATCGAAAACACCAGCACGGGCGCTGCCACTACCAACATCAACGCCAATAAAATAAATACTCATCTGCTCTCTCCACTAAGCTTTTCGTTTTTGTAGGGCAATAAATAAAATCAGAATGCCGCCCCAAAGAGCCATTGTTAGATAGCTACTTACCCCCAGTAAGTTCAAACCACTTTCTAACGTTTGTAAGACAATCAATGCCAGGCCAATACCAATAATCCGACCAAAACCACCATCAGGGTTTATACCGCCTAACACTGATGCCAAGATGGCAATTAATAAATAAGATTCCCCATAACCGGCTTTGGCAGAATTGAATTTTGCCATCATAATCAATGCGGCAACCCAACACAGAATCGATGAAATAACATACACATAAAGAACTGCTTTTTGTGTATTGATACCCGAGAAACGAGTTGCTTTCTCGTTCGACCCCATAAGGTAGATGGTACGACCTAGGCTGGTATGCTCCAGTAATCCCCATAGGCCAATGGCAAAAAATATGAATAAGAACAGTGGCATTGGAACGCCGAAAAACGAACCATTACCCAGTACTAACAATGACTCAGGGAAGCCTGATATCACGCTCCCACCAGAGATCAATACGTTCAATCCATTGATTAGTGTCATCATTCCTAGTGTTGCCAGTATTGGAGAGACTCCGACATAAGCTATCAATGCACCATTTAGGAGACCAATCACAATCGCGGTGACTAACCCGGCCACTAACGCCAACAGCAGTACCATGCCATTATCTGGTGATATCGTAAGAATACTTGCCATCACTAAGCTACATGCATTAGTGGTCGCTATGATGGAAAGATTAATACCACCAGTAAGCATACACACCGCCATTGCGAGTGCTAACATCCCCAACAACGGCATCTGAGACGACATTGACTGTAAGTTTGCCAACGAGAAGAACGTGTCTCCACTTGCGATAGCCATGATGGTAAAAATACCCACCAAAATGACTAACAGATAACGAATATTCCTGTCTGTTGGAAGCTTCATTGCGTTCAGTACCTGATCCATTACGCCCCCTGCAATGCCTGTTTCTTTTCATTCAGTGCCGTCATACTGATACTGAATACAATGATGAGACCCGTGACAACAGTATGCCAATAGGACGGAACACTAAGCAGCGTTAACCCATTTTTCATAATGGCTAACAAAGCTACACCAAGAACAACGCCCATTAACGTACCTTTACCACCGGTCATACTTGTTCCCCCCAGCACCACCGCCGCCAATACCGTGAGCTCAAAGCCCATCAACGAATTTGGAGCAACTGACTGGGTAATTTGGGTTTGAACCACCGACGCAATACCTGCCAGAGCCCCCATATAACCGTAAACAAAAAGGTGAATGCCGAATAAATTAATACCAATTCGACTCGCTGCATCAGCATTTCCACCCATTGCATAAATCTGACGCCCAAGGCGCGTCTTAGACATTAGAAATGAGGTGAACAAAATAACAGCCACCAAGGTAATAATCGGGAGTGATAAACCATAATCGTAACCATCGCTACCGATAAAGGTAAACAGCTCAATACCCTCCATGAACCAATCAGGGAAACCGTACAACCATTCACCGTTACTGAAATAAATCAGCAGGCCAAAGAACAGATTTAATGTTGAAATTGTAATAATGATGGCTGGTACTTTCAGCCTGTAAACCAATACAGCGTTAATGAGACCAAGTACAATACCGACAACAGCCGCAATCAAAAATGCAATGACGAAATTACCACCAATAGACAGTACATAAGTCGCCATAACGTATTGCGCTATCGCAGCCGTAGCAGGAAACGAGATATCAATGCCACCTGCTATCAATACAACAAAAAGCCCACAAGCCATAATGCCTAAGATGGCTGAGCTCACTGACATATCGAAGATATTCCCCAACGTAAAGAAATCTTCAGAGCTCATTCCCAACCCTATAACTATCAAGCCAATCAGAACAGCGAGATAAAATTCATGGCGCTTTACTAATGCACCCCAGTGACTACGAATTTGATCAGGCATTGACGGCCTCCATAATTTCTTGCTCGGAAGAGCTAGCAGGATGAAAGTCATGAGAAAATCGTCCATCTTTCATCACAACGACACGGTGACTGTTGTAAAACACCTCAGGGATCTCATCACTCACCATGATGATTGCCATACCTTTTGCCGCATGATCTTTGGCAATCTGATAAATGCTTTCTTTGTTTGCTACATCAACCCCGACTGTTGGTGAGTCCAAGATCAAAACATCCGGTTCTGCGGCAATCCATTTGGCAATCGAAATACGCTGAGCATTACCACCCGACAAGCTGGTAACGGGCAGCATTGGGTCAGCGACTTTAATCGATAGGGACGAAATGAGTTTTTTTACCAGCTTTTTCGCCTTGGTATGATCCAGAAATCCATTAGACTTTTTCAACCGTGGCAGAACTGCCGCAGTAGTATTATCCTGGATGGTTTGCTCCATCACCAATCCGGTACTCATTCTGTCTTCAGACACATAACCAATACCATGAGCAATCGCCTCTCTGTTAGAGCGAAATTTGACGGGTTTGCCATTAACCTTTATTTCTCCGCTATCCGGTTGTGTCATACCAAATAGGGCCAAACACAACTCAGTCCGCCCCGAGCCCAACAGACCAGTAATAGCAACTATCTCACCTACACGTACTTGAAGATTGATATCATTGAACTGACCTTTCTTAGTCAGGTTAGTGATCTCTAACTTCACTTCTCCCTGCTGCTGATATTCACCTAACGGCGAAAACTCAAAACGTTGTCCAGTCATTAAGAAGGCCAACTCATCACTGTTCATTTCTTCAGCAGGATAAGTGCCGATAGTTCTTCCATCGCGAATAACCGTAATACGATCTGATATCTCCATCACTTCATCAAGCTTGTGGCTGACGAACACCACAGTCACACCTTTAGATTTGAGATCGGCAACCACATTAATTAAGCTATTTACTTCAGTGCGAGTCAGTGAAGCCGTGGGCTCATCCATAATGACCAGTTTGGCATCAGAAGCCATTGCACGACAAATCGCTACCAACTGGCACTCAGCAATAGAAAGCTGCTCGACACGTTTAGTTAAAGGCAATACCACCCCAACTTTATCCATTGCGGCCTTGGCTATCGTATTTAAACGCGCTTGCTTAACTAGGCCTTTTGTCCAGGCCATATGATCTTGCACCGCAATATTTTCAGCTACTGTCAAATTCGGAAATAAGGATAAATCTTGATAAATTACCTGGATGCCGTGCTCTATGGATTGCTGAGGATTCAGGCGAGAAAAGCTTTTCCCACCAAGAATAATCTCGGCACCTTTTTCAGGCTCATGAACCCCTGAGATCACCTTGAATAACGTACTTTTCCCACAACCGTTTTTCCCTGCAAGGCAATGAACTTCACCTTTATTAAAAGTCAGGTTGATGCCATCAAGGGCCTTAACGGAACCAAAGTGCTTGGATACTCGTTGTAAGGTAATGAATGCTTCGTTTGACATGATGGATTTCCAGCTATAGGGCAGCGTTGCACTGCCCTGAATAATATATACCGATAGAGCGATTAGAAGCCTAATTCACGTGCGTTTGACTTATCCACTTCAAGGATTTTATTAAACTTAATCACACGATTTTCTGTATCGATCTCTGCAACACCTAAATTATCGACGGTTACACCATCAACAACTTTCTTTCCGTCCAACATTTGTTTGGCAACAGCAACCATGGCATAACCCGCATCAGCCGGATTCCATAAGAAACCCTTATCAATTTCCCCACGCATTAAATATGGTGCAGCCTGGCTTGGCATCATGATTCCGACTGTGCTCATTTTGTTCTTGGCACGCTTCTTCTTAATCGCCTCACCAGCGCCAATAGCACCGAGTGAACCATAAGAAACGATACCCGTCATATCCGGGTGGGCTTTCATCAAGTCATTGGTCGCGGCATACGAGGCATCAATACTCTCAGCGACAGGCATACGTGTTGTAACTTCATACATATCTGGGTAAGCCAGTTTTTGGTAATCAATCGCTAAATTAGCCCAGTTATTATGTAACGGAACCGTTAAGGACCCAACATACACAGCATAGCCACCTTTCTGCCCCATATTCTTGGCAAGCTCATCCATTGTCGCTTTCGCATAAGCTTGATTATCAATAGTTTCTATATCCCAGTCGGCACTGTGACCATCTGGCGATTCGTGAGTCAGAACAACAATGCCCTTCTCACGTGCTTTCTTGAATACAGGCTCTAATACAGTCACATCATTGGGAACAACCGTTATAGCGTCTACCCCTTTGGCTATCAGATCTTCAATGATTTTCACCTGCTGAGCAGGATCTGGGGTTGAAGGGCCCAATTGACGAGCATTGACACCAAAATCGACCGCAGCTTGATCGATACCTTTGTTCATTTGGTTGAACCACGGGATACCTGATACTTTCACGACGTTCACAATTTCGTAGTCTTTTGCCTGAACACCTGCAGCAGCTAAAGCGAGTGTAAGAGCAGCAACATTGAACAAGACCTTTTTCATCGTTATCAATCCTTTATTATGTGTCTAGAGTATTGGAGATTCGATGAGACAAATATGAGGGATTAGGCAAGAACAAACTGAAAGAGACCCGCAGAACGTGACGAACGCACACTAATGTAGCTATACGGATACCATTGCGTAAAAAAATGGTTAAAAAGAAAGACCGACGTAACTTACACAAACAAAAGCACGGAAAAAACAACAATTAGACATCGTAAAAACAACACTACCTCAACATTTGACTCTTTATCTGGAGAAATGATCTTCACATAAAAGCTACTCACCATTTATTTCCGATAGAAATCCTCCCAATTATGACTTGAGTCTGATTTTCTCACCAAGATTACATCCCCTCTCAAAAATATGTGAAGTGACACCAGGTATGGCAAGGCTGTCACTACTGATACTTCGAAATAAAGTAACTCTTCCCGTACTTTTTTTACAGACATATCTGACAAGTTTTCCTTTCACCAATTCCTCATCATTCTTGGCCTAACCACTTGGACATGGAAGCAATTGAAACGCTTAATAACATCCTTAAAAATTATCAAAGCACGCTAATTTTTGTAAGCCATAACCGCGAAACACGATGACATCTGTGCCTGCTGGCTATGAAGAGAAAGTCTTTTTGGTGACTTAGAAACCTCACTCAATTTTAAATTCAACAAGAGTGAAACATTCCTAGACGCAGTTGTACAAAACCATTTTGTTCGGGATCGATAATCTTCTAAGCATCTTGATAACCATATAAACGACTGCGGGTAAGGATCCCCTACCCGCAGTAATCAACTAGAACTAATGATCAGATATTGGTGTTTCGAGACTAGTTCTGTTCATCCTGTAAATGTTGCAGTAGCTGGTACGCATCCACTACACCGCCTGAAGCAGACAAATCTGCGAACGGAACCATTACCTCTGGTGTCGCCGGATTACGGACCATGTGTCCTTCATAAGTTCTTACCGTATCAAGCATTGCCTTCTTCAATTGATGACCATTTAATTCAGGGAAATAGGTCAAAGCAAGCGCGGCAACACCTGAAACTACCGGAGAAGCCATACTGGTTCCGCTAAATGCCTGATAGTTGTTACCCGGCGTTGTTGACATGATCTTGTAGCCAGGAGCGAACAAGTCGACGCTGTCTTTACCAAAGTTCGTGAAACTGGCAGCCAGTTTCTGATCTTTGTAATTCGCCGAGGCACCGATATCCAGCCAGGTTCCAATACGATGGTTCGGATAGTAAAGAGGGAAACGGTTCGGGTAACTCGGTTTGATATCATTATCCGTATGGCTGTTACCAGCAGAGTGAACCAACAGTACGCCACGGCGTGACGCGTAACGGAAGGCTTCATCTACAACGTCTTTATAAGGCGAATATGCCTTACCAAAGCTCATGTTGATGATTTTCGCACCATTATCAACGGCATAACGAACGGCATTGGCAACATCTTT
>Ga0209379_10001061_pt1 | contig 19077 bp, 16 predicted proteins | sample tdDd001_FD_187124 | JGI IMG/M metagenome (GOLD analysis project Ga0209379, IMG submission 187124) | Marine sediment microbial communities from the Atlantic coast under amendment with organic carbon and nitrate - tdDd00.1 (SPAdes)... | ecosystem: Environmental > Aquatic > Marine > Coastal >...
TTGATTAGAGATTTAAGACTTCTTGTTCAACACTTCCATATCAACCTCTAAGGTTTAAAGTTTCAGATACTTTTTCTAATATCAGTTGAGTGGGTCAGAGCTTTTAGTGTAACGCGTTTTTGTCCAAAACCTTGCTAGAGGATAGATCAGACTTTATTGTCATTTCCATCGTGTTTCGGGTAGCAATGTACCTTAAAAATGATCAAACTTTAGTTTTTTATAGCCTACGAATCGCTTGAAAAAGCACGTTTCCGATCAAATTTTATTGTCCTCTGACAGTAGTTTTGCAAAACCTTATCTCTCGATTTCTCCAATAATATTTTACTTCCATAGGTGTTTATAAATTTTATAGTTAGGGTTTCCCTTATGGCAGCAAATCACGCACATCGCAACCAAGTATACTTGCCAACTGGTACGCTTTTTCTAGAGTGATGTTGACCTCTCCTCTTTCGATTCGACCGACATAGCTTCGGTCGATGTCTGCTGAAATAGCCAATTTATCCTGAGATATACCTTTAAGCTTACGCTCTCTACGTAAGTTATCCCCAAACCGTTTCGCTAAGTCTTTCATTTTTAATGGTACTCAAAATGAAAGAATATCCTTCATTGCGGATTTTATAGCCACGGACTATAATCCGCATTTTGGTTCGTAGTTGAGCTCTTATGACGAAGAAAACAGCGATTAATGAATATATTTTTACCTTATTCATCGAGAAAGGACTTGATGGATTAACGGTTCCTGCCTTAAGGGACGAACTACTAACGATTACGGGAGAATTTGAGGATATAACGGAAGCGCGTAAATTTCTTTATCGTCAGTTATTGCCTTTAGAAAAGAAAGGGCTGCTTTGGACTAATGGCCAAGGGCGGACAAGGACATACCACAAATCAGAGCAGTTTAAAGAAACTGTATTCAAACCGAAAAAGCGTAAGCAACAAAAGCTAAAAACAGTCGTAAAAAATTCGGATGAAGCACTTACCCTTGATGAGCTGACTTTGGAACGACGAAAGTATGAAGCTGAACTTGCGATAGCTTTAGCTGAGATCGAAGAATTTCAACTATTGTCTGAAAGGTTACCTTTACAGAAATCATCATTGTTAAAACTATCCGAAGAAACTAGAGAACGCTCTGTTAGATATCTAGCCAAAATAAATGTTCTTAATCACGCCCTAAAGCTTAGTAATTGTGGGGAAGTAAAATGTTAAGACTATGGCAAGAGGAGTGTGTTGGATCGGCTTTAGAAAAGTATCTAGCTGGACATTCACATTTTCAGGTTCAGGCGACTCCAGGGGCTGGAAAAACGGTGGCCGCTGCCGAAATTGCCAAAAGGCTGTATGACTTAGACAAAATTGACCTAGTCCTCTGTTTTTCGCCATCATTAACGATTGCTGATGGTATCAAAAATACCTTTTCATGGCGATTGGGATGCTCTTTTTCCGGTGGACTTGGTTCAATAGGTGCATCGTTTACATATCAGAGTATGAAATACCTTAGAGATAGCTTTTGGGAAACAATTAAAAAGCACCGCGTATTGGTTGTATTTGATGAGATTCACCATTGTTCAGGTGATGAAATTGAAAATGCCAATGTATGGGGTGAGCAAATTTTGAGACAAATTCAAGGGATTGCTGCGTTTACATTATCCCTATCTGGCACTCCTTGGCGCTCAGATTTATTGCCAATTACGTTAGCACAGTATTCTGACGCAGAAGGTCGTATCCACTGTGATTATCAATACGGTTTAAAGCAAGCGATTATCGATAAGGTCTGTCGCTCACCTAAAATTGTACTAATTGATAATGATCGCTTATCTATTTCAGAAAGTGGACAATCAAAGTCATTTTCGTCAATTCCTGACCTTTTAAAGCAATCAGCAACTCCGTATCAAAGCATTTTGCAAAATATTGATGCAATGACTTATGTACTTGGCCTTGGTTGCAAAAAGCTAGCAGATATACGTATGGATAACCCTAATGCCGGTGGTTTGGTTGTTGCTTCATCAGTAGGACATGCAATCGAAATTCAGAAAGTTTTGACTGAGACATATGAGCAAAGTACAGAGATAGTCACTTACTATCATGAAAATCCACTAGAAAAAATCAATGGGTATCGAAACGGAACGACTCAGTGGATTATCAGCGTCGGAATGATTAGTGAGGGAACCGATATCCCACGTCTACAAGTCTGTTGCCATTTAAGTTTTGTGAAGACAGAACTTTATTTCAGGCAAGTTTTAGGACGAATTTTGCGAACGCATGAATCCTCGAATCAGCAAGCTTGGTTGTACACTTTTGCTGAAGAAAGCCTAGTGAGTTTTGCTGAGCAGATCGAGCAAGATATTCCGGACTCATGCTTATTTATCAAACCAGATAATTGGCAAGATAGACCTCAAGCTTCTGTTTCGTTAGATCGAGCCTATTTCTCTGATCAACAAAAGAAAAAAACTGATATTGGGAAGACACAGCTTAGTTGGGATAAAGAACGTTTGGAAAAACCGTCAATCATAACTGCATACTCAGCTTCTTCTGGTCAATTGAACTTAGGAAATTTCAGAGAGCGTGTAATTGCTGCATTTCAGTAATAAATATTTTTAATATTAGACAATATGTTAGCGAGGTATTGATATGTTCTACATCGGTGTTAGCCATTATTACGCAACAGGTGAAGGCCTCACAATGTATGTTGCTAGCGGTAGCGAAGAATCAATACGGGCAGCCATTCCAGAATATTTTCATCTTGGGCTCACTATTTTAACACCTTCAGAGTGGCTAAAAGCTGCTGCAGGGGACTGTGAGGATGAATATCATCAATCGGAAGCGGAAGATCTGAAAGCCTATTTACCACTCTTATGGAAGCAAATTGAGGAAAGAGCGTTAGAAAGAGGATGTCATCTGGACTTTTTCATGAAGCACCATTTTAACTATGCCTAATACGAACTAGGTGGTTTCAGTGAAGGTTTTATATTTTGATACGCTTAGTTTGCTTTATTCGAATGAGTATTTTCAACGTAATGCAAGTGTGCACACTAAGTATAAAGAATGGTTCCATACTCGCACAAAGACACTGTTAGAAATGGTGGAACCGGATTTTCAAGCTATCGCAAAGCTAAAAAATGCAGCGTCAGAATCGGGGCTACTACTTTACCCGTTAGGGATTTTTTATGATCGTTCATACCTTATTGAACATGGTGTGTTTTCCGCTGATGAATTAGCGCCTGATACAGAATTACCCTTCAGGATGCAAATGGACGACAACGACCCTGTGCGTCGGATGATAGCCCACGCACATGGATTGAATGCCCAATGGTACGCCTGCGGCGAAATTGGATCTGAAGAACTATTACAACCCTATCCGGAACGTCACTTACGTTCAGAATTTGGAAAAGGAGTAACGAGTGAATTACTCGCCCAGATTCTAAGGTTAAAAGCGACCAAGATGCCAAATTTGACTGATAACATTTTACGGGACAAATGAGGGTGTTTTTAAGAAAGAGCGGAACCGTAGAGCAGATTCTCGCTTCTATCAGGGGCAGAAATTACGTTGATGAACTTCCTTCTCCAGAAAGACTAAAGCTGTACGAACAGTGGAAACCAGGAATTGCTCAAAAGGTACGTGATGGCGTCTTATTGTCTCAAGAAAAGAGCATGCAGAGAGAGCAGGACGAACTTTATGAGGTAATTTATCAAACCTATAAGAGGGTACCTATAGTCTTTGCGATAAAACTGTCTGCAATTTTTATAGTCATGATAGTTGCAATTCAGTTCATTTAAAAATGAAAGTTGTGGGGTTGGTCTGACTTCATTCATTCGGTATCAAGCTTCTCAAAACGCCATTCGCCAAAAAGTTTACTTATTGATAAATATAGGAAATTCAATGTTAGGTAACTCATCAAAAAATAGTGCTATGAAAAAAAACGTCATGATTTCAGCTCTCACTTTAGCGATATCTGGATGCGCAAGCACTCCCAATGAGTCCATTGAATCTCAGGGTAAATATGCGGATGACTATGCGCTCAATGTGGAAGAATTTTCCGAAGCTACACGGTTCTACTATCCACTAAGATGGATAGAACCTGGACGTAATGCCAACAACTTAGACAAGTTTTATTACGATACAAATTCACACAAAGAACTGGCTAATACTTCTTCTGTGGCTACAGTTGTCGCCGCTGGATTAGGAAGTATCACCTCATTTGATGCGGTGATGGGATTACTAGCTCAACAAGGTTCGCGATCTGGCTATAATTCCCTTTTAGGCGAACAATATCTCTACACAATTATTCAAGTGGATAACAATAAAGACTTGGATACTCAGGCACAATACGTTAACCGAATTGCTGTAGATACCATAAAAATGGCAATGGGAAGTGAAGCGAAGGAAGAATATCAAAAAGTGGGCTCAGAAGGTTTTTATTTCTTGGACAGAATTAAGTGACCAGTACTTCAGATGAGAGTTGTACTGCTGTCTATTCGCCTTGCTACTCACTCACAGCCAGAATTCCTATGCTTATCCGCGACAATAATGGTTATATCCCGCTAGTGCCGCAAGGTGGCGATTATATGGCTGCTAAGACTTACTTGCCGATTGGTTTTCCAATAGAGCAGATAAAATTTGCTAACGTTGCTGGGGTTGAGCAATTCCTTTATGTACCAGCTGTAAAAATGAATGGGCACAAAGACCTCTGGAGAAAGGAAAATCTTTCCTATTTTACAGGCTGGTATAATCAGCAGCGCATATCGATTAACCCGTATATCAAGCGATTAAGCGACGATACGGTGTTTTACTTCAACCCTAAAATTACTGCAAAACAAAGAGATCGCTACTCGTTGTACAGAGTCTTTAATCTTAGTGATTAAGAGGGTGATTAACGGCAGAGTCTTATTTTATCGCAAGGTAAAATCTAATAAAAAACAGATAGATACAAAGATAGGTTGTTTATTAGGTTTAAAATAAAAAGGTGAATGTAATTTATGAAAAAGCAGGGGTTGTTTGTAATTGGGCTGTCTATATTGGCTCTCAGTGGATGCTCAACAACGAGCGAGAAAAAAGTAGCAATGTGTTTGGGGGAACCTTGTGTTCAAGCCAATGACAACACGTCGCCAAAGCCGACATTTTACGTGAATGATAAAGAAGAAAAGTTTACTCACTTTGATGATGGTTCGATAAGTTCTCATACACTGGAAAACGGGTTGTACCGGCTCAGAGAGTATTTCAACCGCGATGGTTCACTTCAAACGCGAAATGCAAGATTCGTTGATCCTGAACGTGGTTCATTGAATCAAAAGCCAACTGGTCGCCAGTTAAAATTCAACGGTGATGGATTCGTAGCAAGTGCGAAGTATGGATACAACTTAGAGTTCAACCGGCCGACACAACTGGATAGTTTTTGGATGAAAGAGTCACATTCATTTTATCCGGCATTCAGTGCTAATGACGATTTGATCGCTATTTTATATGCGAACCGAGAAAATCAATACACTGACTATGGTGTTCGATTTGGGGTTGTCAATTTAGAGAAACCAACATGTGAATTAGGCAAACTTAGAAGTCAGGCTTATGGTAAAGTTGGTGATAAACATATAACCTTTAGCCGTAAGTGTATGAAGATAGGTAATAAAGTAGCTTTGGTATATAAACCCGCTTCAAAATCTGATGCTCAAAAGATGATAGACGCGATTGTGATGCCAATTGCTCGTTCGAAAGCTGTTGTTGGTGCAAAGCTAGGTTATTTGCATATAGATATACAAGGTAAACAAGTTCCATTTGATACTCGTGGCTGGGACGATTATTACCTTAAAAACAGTGAGCTGAACGTATCTCCGTACCGATTATTTTGAATCTTAACTGTGTGATTCATAGATATGCTTTCAATTTTCGTCGTTGCAGATCAAGATTGCGATTCTGTTCTTGAAACCTCTATTCCTATATCAGGTAGCGCTGTAATACATGTCATGTGGTGTTAACCCAACATATTCAAACGTTTGATATTGGCAATCCCAAACTCCATTTTCTGCCTTGCAGATGAATTAGCGCTGTGAACTCGTATAACCGGTGGTTGAAAACCTTGAGTTGCAACCGCCTCTTCAATCCATAAAACAACATCATAGCCAGTGCCGTGTTCATCGTTGCCAAGATCATGATCGAGGCTTATTTCAGTAACATGTCCTTGCTTCAAAATGGCAATGGCCTCTTCAGGCCAGTAAACCCTATGCCATCCTTCCGGAGTTGGTCGTTCTGCAGCGCAAACCTGATTTTGGAGCAATCTGTTAGTTTTATTGAATCATGGCTTATAAATTAACAGATTGCATCCTACTTAACTTAAGAACACATTCTTCGAGATATATCTTCAAGTTCTTCTAGATCTAATCGACCTTTTGACCAACCAGAAGCAAACGGAATGGTACTAGATTTAGGTAACTGATCTTCTTTCAAATCTTTAACTTTAACTCTACAGGGTAAAGCGGCCCCTTCCCCAACAAAAATGGCTTCCTGCTGAGACAAGATAGGTAAGGCTCCAACCATCCCGGATAGACCATCAGGTAAGAAGCGAGCGACATGCTGCTGGTCAGCAGAGTTTGTAAGCCTTAATACTACCCATGTACCACATTGAGATATTACAGTGCTGTCAACATCGGCAGGTCGTTGACTTACCAACATCAATCCTATGCCATATTTTCGACCTTCTCGCGCAATCCGTCGTATCGCTCCCTGCGCAGCTGCGTATTGAGCCTCCCCATGATCTGGAACGTATCGGTGGGCTTCCTCGCATACCAATAGAATGGGATCTTTTTCTTTTTCATCTTGAGTTTGGAACACTTTGTATTGAAAAAGTAATCTAGCTATTAATGCTGCTAGAGGTCCTGCGACTTCGTTAGGCAGGCCAGAAATATCAATAATTCTGATATCTTTACCTGCTTGTTGAGGTGCCCCAACAAATTGATTTAGAACTTGATGCAATTTTATATCACCATTGTTTGCCCAGTTTTTCATCATAAATGCCAAACGAGTATCTCTACGAAGAACTTTCAATTTCTCAAGTACAGAGGGAACTGGAGATTTGGCTAAATCTGAATTAGTTAAACTCTCATGCTTACCTTTGTTTATTCTGCCTCCTTGTATGTATCGGACATGGTTTTCAAATTCGTCCAAAGAAAAAGGTCTCGGTTTGTCACGGTCAAACTCTAAGATATCAGACGTATCTTTATCGTCACATAAATCCGGGTCATCCATATTAATTAGATGAACCAGCGCATCAGTACCAAACTCATTAGGGCAAGGCTTCACAATACCACATGCCACCATCCGGGCATGTGCGAGAGCCTTTTGAACCACGTTATTTTGGCTAGTAGCACTATGTTCTGTTTTTCCAATTACCAAATTAGTAAATTCATCACTAGACATTAACCAGTAAGGGAGTTTTATTTCCTCTTGTTCATCTTGCCCAGCCGCAATATTGTATGCACGATATTGAATAGCTCTTTCTTTAAATGCTGTACCATATTCTCCATGTGGGTCGATGATTACTATTTGTGGTGATAGCTCTACTTGGTTGTGCTTATGGGAAAGAACACTGTGAATAATGGCTGCTACCGTACCTGATTTACCAGAGCCTGTTGATCCCAGAACGGCACAATGCATACCAAACATCTTATTAATATTAGCTCTGCAAGCAGTTGACTCCGATGCACTGTATGTTGCGAAAGGAACTAATGGATCGACCTCTTCATCTCTTGTTCCTTCAGCTGAGCGATACACACAGGCTATTTCTTCACTTGTTAGAAGAAATACGCCTTGTTGTGGTAGAGGATAGGTTTTAATACCACGGCGAAAGCTTAGTTTTTCCTTAACAGCATTCCAGCTACCTTCAGCTAATAATTGAACTTCCATTACTCGCTGATCGGCATCTGCACTAACTGGTTTACCAGCTTCAATTAATTCCTCTGAACGCATTCTAAGCATGGTTACTAAGCCAAAAATTACTTTTCGGCCATAGTGAATCTTAACCATGCTTCCTATTTGTCCTATCGAATAAACTCGTCCATCAAAAGTTCGATTCAACTCGGAAATTTTATCAGATATCTCAACTTTAATATTGGTGCCTGATACTTCAACAACTTGTCCTATTCTCAACTCGTCAACTGGTGTGAACATGTTATACCTCGCATCCATTTTCTAATATTGATGTGACACCTTTGAAAGTCCACCAATAGTCATCGCCATCCTTTCTTGTAAATGGTCCTTCATTGCCCACATACAAACCATGTAAGGATGCGATGATAACCCTTCGACCAAAACTTGAATTGCGCCATTTCTCAATGCAATTAGGGAGGGTTTGATCTCTACATTCCAAGAATGCGATGAGTACTGTTTTATTTTCTTCTTTAGACAAAGCAAATTCGATTTCGTTATTAATGTGTTCATCACCAAAGCTATAGCCGCATACAGCGAGAACATTACTGCTATTGGAATTTAGAGTCTTCCTAAAAAGATCAAATTGTGCCGAAAAAGGGTCTTGCTGAGTTGCAACATATTTTGTCGCTTGGGGATAGATTAAAACTCTACGGTTTACTTCTGGGTAGCGGTCATTATCTCTAACTCGCCATACATAACCTTTTTCACATAGAAACCAGTCTATAGAACCATGCATTTTTATTACGTTGGCGCGTTGACCGTTCAAAGGAATAGGCTCGCCGTATCGTTGAGTTCTATGTGCTACAGCGCCTCCTGCAAATCCGTCCCAGTACGGAACTTTATTCAGAGCTAAAGCGTCTTCCAATAAAGTGTCATAATTGGTAGTAAAAATATTGACCGTTTTTCTTCTTTCATAAACTCCAGCGGATGCATGGTTGAAAAGCATATTAATGAAATTTAGGTGAGCCTCGATATCAACAATTGGTTCAGATAATGTACCTTCTTCAACTGTGTTACCGTCTTTGTCTTCGACATAACCACATCTAATAACGTTAGAAATAGATTCCAAAATGGCGTAATGGATGTCTTCAAGACGAGATAACTCTATTTCTTTGCCATTAATCGTTGTCTTCTTTTCCTTGTTTCTTTCCGCTAAAGCAGCATAATCGCCTAGGTGACTGAGTACGTGTTCTATATGGCATTCCAGCGGTAATTCATTGAACAAAGGAACAACAATATCGTTGAACAACTCTTCATGCTTGTTTTCCAAGTCTTTTTTAACTTTGTTGGTTAAGGGATACATCAAAGGTAATTTAGCATCGAAGCTAATTCCTGCACCCAACAGCCAACTTTGTTCACTGCACTTTAAGTGTTCTTCTATCTGAGAAAACAATTCTTCCTTTGCTAAGTCTTCCATTTATAACCTTCTAAACAATGATTGTTGTGCCAGTTGTTACACGATCTTATGGCAGGTTTTTTGCTGACTATTTTTTGGTAGTAACGAATAGTCGTCTCCATAATTATCACCAATATAACACCACACACATAAGAAAGGGTTGATTAACCTCTCGTGTAAAGGTTTGAACAATATCTACAGAGACTTAAGTCATTAGCTAGTCATGAGGGGGAGCGAACGTATCAATGAGCGGTTTATCTGATACGACTCATGGGATTGCATAACTGACTTGATGTATAATTGGTAGCATTTTTAAAAGGAAATCAATTCCTTTGATAAGAATTGATTGCCGTTAGACAAGATTGCTACTGAATTGCAGATTAGCAGCTTTCATAAAGGAAAAGGCATGGCCGTCAATCAGGCAAAGATTTTTGAACAACTTGAATCTCTTGTTGAATCAGTAGATACCAATGAATTTATATATGGATTCCTAACAGCCTTTAATTTCCCCAAGGCAACGATTACTCAGGTTCGTCAGGGCGGTGCTCGCAATGTGGCTAAGATTCCAGGCCATGTTGGGCTGAAGAATAAACTTTATTATTTTCCAGTAGAAGAAGGTCAGGATATTGATGCCGTATTGGATGAACGTATTGACGATCCATCGATCGCTAAGAACAAAATCCGCTTTATTCTGACTACCGATTTCGAACGTTTTCTTGCGTGGGATACGGCAACCAGTGAACGGTTGGATATTGACTTTGAAGTGCTGCATCGCAACTACAGTTTCTTCCTGCCACTAGTTGGCTTAGAAAAGGCTATTTTGAACAGCGAAAAGCCTGCAGATGTAAAGGCTGCAGTCAAAATGGGTAAGCTGTTCGACTTAATCCGTGTGAACAATCACTTAAGTAAACCAGAAGATATTCATGCGCTAAACGTGTTTCTTACACGGTTATTGTTTTGCTTATTTGCTGAAGATACCGGTATTTTCAAGCAAAAAGGTCAATTTACTTCTGCTATCAAAAGTTGTACGGAAGAAGATGGAAATAATTTAGACCAGTTTCTTTATCATCTATTTTCAGTAATGAATAGTCCTGATGGTAGCGATCTCCGTCAGCACCTACCTAAACATCTTACTGATTTCCCATATGTTAACGGTGGCTTGTTCTCTAGTGACGAACCGATACCAACGTTAGGTAAAAAAGGACGCCGTATTCTTATTGAATGTGGGATGGAAGATTGGAGTGCTATTAACCCTGATATTTTCGGCAGCATGTTTCAGGCTGTGATTGATGTCGATCAGCGAGCTCGCCTAGGTCAGCACTACACATCCTACAGTAATATTATGAAAGTGATTCAGCCTCTGTTTCTTGATTCACTTCGCTCCGAACTGGAAAAACAACGCTCCAGTATAAATGGTCTTAAACGTCTACTTGTTCGATTAAGCCAAATCAAGGTCTTTGACCCCGCATGTGGTTCTGGCAACTTCCTGATCATTGCTTATAAAGAACTCAGACTCCTTGAAATTGACGTTATTAAAGCGTTGATGAAAATCGACCAAAGTTTTTTCATGAGCAATATTCATCTGGATCAGTTTTATGGTATCGAGCTTGATGATTTTGCCTGTGAGATTGCACGCCTTTCACTTTGGCTTGCAGAGCACCAAATCAATAAGCAGTGGGAAGAACATATTGGTCCTGCAGAACCCGCTTTACCATTAAAAGCAACAGGTAAGATTGTTAGTGGAAACAGTTTAAAACTTAACTGGAAAGAGGTTTGTCCTAAAACATCGGAAGACGAAGTTTATGTAATCGGTAACCCACCATTTCACGGTACTGTTGGTCGTTCAAGTGAACAGCGTGAAGATATGAAACGAGTGTTTGCTGATTTTAAATCACTCGGCACACTTGATTACGTAGCATGTTGGTTCTGGAAAGGTGCAAAATTTATTGAAGCATCTAAAGCTGAATTGGCTCTAGTATCAACCAATTCAATATGTCAGGGTGAACAAGTTGGAACATTGTGGCCTCAAATTTTTAAATTGGGATTACATATTCAAATTGCCTATCCGACATTCACATGGGCAAATAATGCACGTGATAAGGCTGCTGTTCATGTTGTTATCGTTGGTTTATCTGGAAGAGCTAAAAGTCGCTCTCTTTACCAAATGATTGATGGTGAATGGCATTGTAAGTCTGTTAAGAATATTAGTCCTTATTTGACAGAAGGTAATAATACTTGGGTATCGGCTCACAGAAAAATATTGTCCGATAATGTTCCACCATTATTGTTTGGTAACAAACCTAATGATGGCGGTCACTTACTCTTAGAGCGTTCAGAATATGAGCTCCTTCTAGAAAAAGAACCTAAAGCTGCTCAATGGATAAAAAAAGTAATGGGAGCTACCGAGTTCTTAAATGGAAAAGAAAGATGGTGTCTTTGGCTAGCTGATATCCAAGAACCTGAATTAAAGTCCATGCCTTATGTAGTTGAACGGGTAAAAAAGGTTGAGGAAGTGAGGACTGCTAGCCCTGACAAAGGAGCTCAAAAGCTTGCTCAAAGACCACATCAGTTTAGGGATTTAAATAATCCGGACAGTTTTATTTTGATTCCAAGTGTATCTTCTGAAAGACGAAAATACATACCAATCGGTTTTTTTAACTCTGATGTAATATCTACAAATCTAAACTACATTGTTCCTGACGGGGGGCTTTTTGAATTTGGTATATTGACTTCGATAATCCATAACGATTGGATGCGTCTCGTCGCAGGGCGTTTGAAAAGTGATTATCGATATACAGCTTCAGTTGTATATAACTCTTTCCCGTGGCCGGAAGTTACTGAAGAACAGCGTTCTCAAATTGAAAGGCTTGCTGAAAATGTGCTCTTTTCAAGAGAGGACTATCCTGGAAAAACCTTAGCTGAGTTGTATGACCCAGAAAAAATGCCGCCAGAATTACAAATTGCTCATCAAGAATTAGATGAAGCGGTTGATAAACTTTATCAGGATAGACCATTTAGAAATACTGCTGACCGTTTAAGCTGCCTATTGGCTCGCTATGAAGAGTTGGTCGCTATAAAAGAAAAATAAGTTCAATTTAGTTGGCAAAAGGTTTGAAGGAATGAATAACAATATTTTGGAAGTCAGTTATAAACAAACTGGGCAAAGTACGCATCATAACGACATGGGGATGCGTGAAATGCAGGCGCGGGCATTCGCCCAACGTGATAATCAGTATCTTTTGATTAAAGCACCTCCGGCCTCTGGGAAATCTCGTGCTTTGATGTTTTTAGGGTTGGATAAACTGATTCATCAGGGACTGAGAAAAGTGATTGTCGCCGTTCCTGAAATGTCTATTGGCGGTTCATTTAAAGATACCAATTTGACCGAATATGGATTCTTCTCTGATTGGACGATTAAGCCAGAATACAATCTATGTATCAGCGGTAGTGAATCAGGCAAAACGAACGCATTTAAGCGTTTCATGGAGAGCGAAGAACAAACATTGGTTTGTACGCACTCAACATTGCGCAGTGTATTCGACAAGTTGTCTCCGACAGATTTCGATAATTGTCTTGTCGCTATAGATGAATTTCATCATGTGTCTGCAGATGAGAATAGTCGATTAGGGAATCTTATCGATGTCTTGATGAATGGCTCTTCTGCTCACATTCTAGCGATGACTGGTTCGTATTTCCGTGGAGATACAATACCTATTTTATTGCCAGAAGATGAAGCAAAGTTTACTAAGGTAACATACACCTACTATGAACAGTTAAATGGCTATAACTATTTAAAAACATTGGGTATTGGCTATCACTTTTATCAAGGCCCTTATGTAGAGGCTTTGCCATCAATTCTTGACCCTTCTAAAAAAACCATCATTCATATTCCTAACGTGAATTCTGGCGAATCGACCAAAGATAAGCACATGGAAGTCGACCAAATTCTTGAAGTGCTTGGCGAAGTTATTCTGCAAGATCCCAATACCGGTATATACCAAGTAAAATGCAAGCAAACAGGGCGAACTCTGTTGGTTGCCAATTTAGTTGACGATAACGTTCACCTGCGCCCTAAAGTTCAAGCACATTTAAGAGATATCGAGTCTGCTGAACAGATGGACATCATTATCGCTTTGGGGATGGCAAAAGAAGGGTTTGACTGGCCGTTCTGTGAACATGTTCTAACCATCGGCTATCGTAGTTCAATGACCGAAATTGTTCAGATCATTGGTCGAGCAACTCGTGATTGTAAAGGTAAAACACACGCCCAGTTTACGAACCTAATCGCTCAACCGGATGCGCAAGACGACGATGTTAAGGTATCGGTTAACAATATGCTTAAAGCGATTACTACATCGTTACTTATGGAGCAGATTTTGGCTCCAAGTATTCAGTTTAAACCTCGTTCTCAATGGCAAGGGGAGTTACCAGCCAACACTCTTATCATCGATGACACAGCTACACCAGTATCCCAGAAAGTTCTAGATATTTTAAATGGTGATAAAGGCGAAATATTGTCGGCATTAATGGCAAAAGAACCTGTTGTAAAAGGTGTCATTACCGAAACAACACCGCCAGAAGTTATCAATGAAATAGAGCTACCTTCTGTGATTCAAACTTTATATCCAGACTTGGAAGAGCATGAGATTGAGCAGGTTCGCTCAGGGGTTCTTCAGAGCCTGTATATTGGTCAACATGGTGGTGTTATCGATGAAAAAGATTTGCCAGATGATGCTGATATCGATGATGGCTCAACATCAGGACATGGTAAAAATAATCAGCCTGGGAATAATGATTCTGGTGCGAGTCGGCAATTTATTAAGATGGGTGATAAGTTCGTCAACATTGAAAATTTAGATATTGACTTGATAGATGCTGTAAACCCGTTTCATGGTGCTTATGAAATATTATCTAAGTCTGTAAATGCCGCAATGTTGAAGACGATTCAAGAGACGGTAAGAGCCAGTCAAGCCAAAGTCTCAGAAGAAGAAGCTGTGATGCTATGGCCTAGAATTAAAGCTTTCAGTAAAGAACATCAACGAGAACCATCATTAACTGCATCTGATCCTATTGAAGTCCGTTATGCGGAGGTGCTTGCTTATATTCGCAAGATGAAGCAACAGAGAATGGCAAAACAAGAGGGATAAGGTGTGATTTGTTTACGTTCTTCTAAGAAAACGCCAAAGCGATACTTAGATGATATTTTTTCTGAAGATGATGACTTGGGGCTACTTGATGTAGCTCCTTTAAAGGCAAAAGCACCTGCTGGTAACCTAATCGCGAGCCAATTTGAGGAAATTACAACATTCTTTGAAAAGAATGGACGGATACCAGCTAGTGATGCGGATTCATTCGATGAAAAGCGTTTGGCCAGGCGTTTAAAAGCCTTTAAATCAAACGGTGAACAGAGAGAATCTTTAAAAGAGTTTGATTCTTATGGCCTGTTAGCTGATGAGTCATCATATATACCATCAATTGAATCTGTCGGCTCTTCAACCTACGAAGTTCAAGAATCAACACCCTCATCTGAAATAGATAAGTCTGAATTAGTTACGTCTTTGGATGATATCTTTGACGATGATGATGATCTGCTAGAGTTTGATGCCCCTGACATTTTCACTATTCGCCATGTTCCTGCAGAAAAAAAATCGCAACCGGAAGAAATTGCCAAACGTCAGCCATGTGCGGATTTTTCTCGATATGCTCCTATTTTTGAAATAGTCCAAAAAGAACTCAAAGCAGGCGCTGCGTCACTTGATCGTTTTCGCCATGAGCTAAAAATACAGGTTGGTGATTTTTTTATTCTTAATGGCTTGATGGGGTATGTTCATTCTGCTGGAGAAAGACTGGAAGGTTACAGTAGCTACAATGCGAGGCTGCATTTGGTCTTCGAAAATGGCACAGAGCTACATATGCTGTTTCAGTCTTTGACACACGGATTAGTTCGTGACGATCATGGATGTAAAGTTAATCGTGAGGGAGCATTGCTTGAGCCTGACAGTAACCCAGTTCCTACCGGGTTGGTATATGTGCTTGCTACTAAGAGTTCAGATAGTGTTCTAGCAACCTATAAGTCGAACCTTTACAAAATTGGGTTCACCGAAGGTAGTGTAGAAGACCGTATTAAACATGCAGAGAAAGATCGTACGTTTTTGGAAGCGCCTGTTCGCGTAGTAATGATAACCGAATGCTACAACATAGATGCTCATAAGCTAGAGACTTTAGTTCATGGTTTCTTAGGATACCAGCGACTGAATATCACCCTCAAAGGACATGATGGACAGAGCTACAAGCCTAGAGAGTGGTTTAATGTACCACTGGCGACAGTAGTTGAAGTAATAAAACACATTTTGGACGGAACGATCTCACAGTACCGGATGGATAATACTTCAGGGAAAGTTATGAAAAAGTAGGCAATTCTTAATCTTTGTTTTTATGTGTAAAGTGCAAAAAATGTAAGCGGGTCTCATTTACTCTCTCGTGTGGCTTTTATATAGTAAGACGATTGCATATTTATAATTATCTTCAAGGACTTTACATGGCAATCACTATTCATCGAGCTGTTGTGCATGAATTGATAAAAGAAAAAAATGAAGAACCTCAACCATTGCATTACCGACAATCCCTTCTACCTGTAGATAATGAGAGTGTACAGAATGTAATTGCTGGCGTTGTTAATATTTATGGAAGAAAGAATAACAGTGCCAGATATGGTGTTTTTCGGGACGATGAGGCCTCTGGAAGTGTACCCGATTCATTTTATGAATACTCAGAACTAGAAGATGTTAGTGATGAAGACTTCATGGTTCTATCAAAGTCAGTCATGCAGGAGTTATTTCGAGAAGCTACTGGGGTTGCATTCGCTACTGGTGGACATATCTTATTTTCGGATTATGAGAGTGATGGAGTTAGATTCTATTTAGCTGCGATGATCAAGCAAAAGTCAGGATTCGCATTCTCCGATACACTCGGTGTGGAAGATCTTGAATACATTGATTTAAGTAAGCTTCATCAAGCAATTAAAATTAATTTTTCTAAATACAGCGCCTATCAAAACGCTGATGATATTGAACGTCAGGACTCTACGTATTTAAGTTTTGTTAGTCCACAAACAAGTCAGTCAGCAGCTGGATATTTCATTCAGGCGATGGGATGTAAAGCTGGTGCACCTTCAGCAAAAGCAACTCAAGCGGCTGTTGATGAAAGTGTTGGTTTTTTCGAGTCTAAAGAAGATTTGAAAGCGCATGCTCCAAACTTAAAAAGAGCGTTGACTGTATATCTGGAACAAAAAGCTGAATCTAATGAACCAGCAACTTTACCTGATATCGAAGGAATCGCCCGACGTTTTTTTCCTACCGATGATGAAGAGCAGGCTGATAGATATGCTGATGAGTTTGTTACATATTTAAACCGCGAAGAAAGTGGTGTTCCACCTGAGTTCCCTGTTAATAAGACAAAACTCAAAACAATGACTCATTTAGTCTACAAAGGTGACGATTTACACCTAGAATTTGATAAGGAAGATATAGGTGGTAATCCCAGTGCAAGGGTTTACTTCGATGGAGCTAAAGTTATAATCAAGGATCTTCCACAAGATCTGATTGATAAACTAAATCAGCAAATTAATGGGTAGCAACCAGTGTCTTTTTATCCTTTAGTTCAGTTACGCAGAGCAGCATCTCAGCATAGCTTTAATCGGCCTGTGTTTAGTTGCTCTGTTCATGTTACTGAGGGTATAGCTGAAATTCTTGAGCAATGTGAATACCTGCGTGAGATAAATGGTAGTGATATTGATGGAAATTCAGTCAATTTTAATGATTATATAGACCAAGAAATTGAGTTAACTTTTCGAACGCCTAGAACTAATGAATCTCAATTTTACCAAAACTTAAATGCTTTTCTTGATAACTTTACATTTTCTTATTCTGAAGATGTTGAATTGCCTGAATTTTATTTATTCGATGAAGATTTATATTATTCATCTAACTCAATAGAATCTGATGACGATGATATTTTTAGCCGGCTGAAATTACTAATTAGAAGTGTAGCTAAACTTGAAAACTTAGCTCATTATCATGATGAAAAAATGGGTGATTCTCGGACTTTAGTTTATCTCTCAGGTGAACATCGAACACCTATAGTTTTAAGTGTAAGTATTTCTGAAAATTTACTATCGAAAGACATTAATTTCTCTCTTTTGAATGAGTTGACTTCAGCCGAATCCGAATTGAATATGCACTACAGTGATAAACTGAGTGTTTTTTATGCTTCATTGCATGAATTTTTAGGTGGAGGTTATGCCCCAGATGAAGCCTTTAACAAATTGATTGATTCTTGGGGAGCATTCGTTGCTTTATATCAGAATAATCTGTCTACTTACTTAAGTGGTTTTTCGTTTCATAAGGCTAAAAAAGAAGTTGCTGAAGCTGAAATTGAGCTATCTGAAAAATTAACTAATCTGACTAGTGACATTGTTTTTAAGCTTTTTTCCGTCCCAGCCTCTGTTATGGCATTAGCCGCAATTATGCAAAAGGGTCAGTTAGACGCACTAGTTTTTGTCCTGCTAGTAATCGGAGTTATTGTTACGATTCTGCTTATGTACGGATTGCTTAAAAGTCAAAAGAATAAGTATGAATCATTGGAGAAAGCTAAAGATCTTGTATTTAGCTCTATTGATGGAAAAGAAGCTGAGTACCCAGATGAGTTAAATACTGAAATTACAGCAATGAAGAGTCGCTTAAACAAACATTTTAAGTCGACAGGTAAATGGCTTGGTTACTATAAGGTCGCCATATTTTCTCCATTGATAGCACTTATATTATTTATAATCATCGCTTAAGAGTTATGAGTGGTACTAATTCCCGATTTCTAATTTTATCTCCAATTGCCCCCTGAATAGTTACTATTAATAAATTTCATAAACAACTTTATTTAATTTCAATAGATTAAACTGGTAATCAAGTTGGTTTTGATTAAAATCGATTTTTTTGGCAGGTTTAGGTTTTCTGTCCGTCTATGTTGCAGGGAAAGTAAGAACGCGAATCTCATGATTCTCAATGGTCTAATTGAATAAAAAGTTAGACAGACCATAAGAGAATGTGAAAAATTTAGACAGTGATACGGATTGGGCAGATATTTTCAGTTTTAGACGCACTAGCTCCCATTATTAAAGGCTTTATCCTTATCTAATCTATTTTTTAAACGTATTCTTTCCCAACTGTAAGTCTGTGACGCGCAGCGGTAAAAGAGAACGAACGCTCATTAAGACACTGCATTAGTTTATGTGGGAAGTCGAGCAAGTAGGTAGAACAACCTCGCTCTTAAGTCCGAATACCTGCCAGCAACTGAGCCACAGCACTGGACTGCTCAATAAGAGTAGGGCTCGGTAGGAATTACGCGATTTAGGACAATACAATGAGAAAAACTCTTCTTGCGATCACGTGTGCATCGCTGCTTTCACCTACTTTTTATTCACAGGCCCAACAAGCCTCCGCAGACGAAACGGTTGTGGTTACCGCAAACCGATTCCAGCAAATTGATGGTGCGGTTCTCGCACAAACTGTTACGGTAACCAAAGAAGACATTCAACGTCTTCAAGCAAATAGCCTATTTGATGTGTTCCGCACACTACCGAGTGTTGAAGTTGCCCAGTACGGTGGACGTGGTCAATCTGCATCTATCTACGTTCGAGGTGGTAGTTCATCCCAAGTTTTGGTTTTAGTAGATGGTGTACGTATGCCACGCGCTATCATGGGTGGTATCGATTTTA
>Ga0209379_10001066_pt1 | contig 19029 bp, 14 predicted proteins | sample tdDd001_FD_187124 | JGI IMG/M metagenome (GOLD analysis project Ga0209379, IMG submission 187124) | Marine sediment microbial communities from the Atlantic coast under amendment with organic carbon and nitrate - tdDd00.1 (SPAdes)... | ecosystem: Environmental > Aquatic > Marine > Coastal >...
AAATTTTGTTATAATCACCCTTTCCCTATTTATTGGCCTATTGAAGCTATACTTTCAATAGGTCTTTGTTTTGTTTGAGAAGAGTGTGTTAGTGAAGAACAACCAATATTTCAGCATGACCTTCATCAGTTTCGTTCCAACGGTGTTATTACTTGGCGCGATAGGCTTGATCGTTGCGATTTATTGGCAGCGCACCGAAGACGATATCTTACATGAGTATCACCATATAGAGGAGTCGCTCAAGCGAACCGGTAAAATGGTGACGGCGATTGATTACAGCTTTAGCCATCAAACCGAAACGGGCTCGGTTCTAGAGCTCAGCGCGAGAAAGAAACTGGTTGATGGTTTTTGTCAGATCTCACCAATTGATCAGGTGCTGCGCTCTGAGTCGAAAACCGATGATATTCCCGCTATTGATATTACTTATATGATTGGTGGCCGCCCGAGCATGTGCGATCCGAGCTCGGATGTGTTTTCTTCTATGCGTGATAAGGTGAATTTCGCCGCATTGCTTTCTTTTTTGCATGATATCGATCCGTATTTGTTTGGTGTTCATTACGTGCATCGATTGGGTTATGTGGTCTCTTCACCAAGTAACTTTGTAAAAAAGCTTTCTCATTCACGGCTCAATAGCTTAATAGGTAGTCCTTACTGGCTTAGAACCATGCTTAATCGAACCGAAATTAGTGTGTCTGGCCCTTATGAGCCGTTTTTTTACCACGGTCAAATGCTCAGTATGACCACGGCTGTCTACCACAGCGAAGGTTTTGAAGGCCTGCTCTCTTTAGATATAGATCTAGGTAAGTTGCTTGCTGGGAGTGAAAAAATTCCGGGTAAAATAGTGTTGATCGATACCAATAGTCATTCCATTGATTCAAATGACTATTTGGTCTATCCCTTAAATATAGAGGGAGTCGTGTTTAATCATGCCTTGGTATATCAATGGGATACATGGACTGAGCTCAAGGCTCTCCTCAAGGAAGAGCAATACAGCTTGATGTTGGCGCTGTTTTTCTACTTGCTTTCGGTGACGTTTCTTTTTTATATCAATTCCAATGTAGAGCGAGCTTACTATGAGCGCATCGCCTCACGCGATCCGATGACCGGTTTGCTTAATCGCCGTGGTATGGAAACGTTTTGGCAGCAAGCAGAACGTAAAGCCTATTTCGCGATTGCGATCTTAGATATTGATAACTTTAAGCGTATTAACGATAGCTTTGGCCATGATGTGGGCGATGAAGCGATCTGTTTTGCAGCTAACCAAATTCGCGCAAGTGTGCGTAGCAATGATGCAGTGGCGCGGTTTGGCGGTGAGGAATTTGTTATCTTTGTGACAGCCGATACAAAGCAACCTTTGTATCAAGTGATGGAGCGCATCCGTATTGCGATCAGCGAGGGTTCATCTCAGGTAGTCGAAGGGGGCTTTACCCTTTCCGGCGGAGTGAGCGTAGTGAGCAGTGGTCAGCAGCAGGATTTTGCCGCTTTGCTCAAAGCGGCAGATAACAAGTTATATAAAGCGAAATCGAACGGCAAGAACCAGTTAGTTTACTAGGCTCGATAGCGAGAGTTCATCGCGATAACGCTGAATGTGTTCAACAATCGGCGCGGCTTTATTAAAGGTACGGATCTCACGAAACAGGTCGGCCGCTTGTGGGTAGTGCTGACGAAGGTAAGCAAACCACTGTTTGACGCGATTAGGGTAGTAGAGGCCCTTATCCCCTTTGATTTCATACTGAGAGTAGCGAAGCAGTAGGTCGACAACATCTTGCCACGGCATGGCGGCGTGATTGTATTTCACCACGTTACCAAGGTTAGGGATGTTAAACGCGCCGCGGCACACCATGAGTGAATCGATACCCGTGGTTTCGATGCACTTCTGGCCATCTTGGTAATTCCAAATTTCACCATTCGCGATAAGTGGCAGTGCGCTCTTCTGACGAATTTGCTCTATGTAGTGCCATTTGATTTCACTCGCCTTGTAGCCGCCATCTTTGGTTCGGGCGTGTACCGTCAGCTCGTTTGCGCCAGCTTGTTCAATGGCATCGACAATCTCAAAGCACTCATCAGGGTGCTCCCAGCCTAAACGGATTTTCGCGGTTACCGCGACATCGTCGCTTACGGCGTCACGGCACGCTTTAACCACTTGATAGATGAGTTCTGGCTGCTTTAATAGCGCGGCACCGCCATTGCTTTTATTCACCATCTTGGCCGGGCAGCCAAAATTGAGGTCAATACCTTTTGCGCCGAGATTAGCTGCGCGCACGGCATTTTCGGCCATCCATTTAGGATCTTGGCCAAGCAGTTGGATATGAACTGGCACCCCAGATTTGGTTTGCGAGCCTTGCTCTAGTTCGGGGCAGAGGCGATGGAAGACGTGATCGGGCAGCAGTTGGTCGACAACGCGGACAAATTCCGTTACGCACAGATCGTAGTCGTTGATCTCGGTTAAGATCTCGCGCATCAAATGATCCAGTACGCCCTCCATTGGGCCTAAAACAACTCGCATAATTACTCGCCTCAGAAATTAGAGGCGAGATTGTAGAGTGTTAGATGGGAAAAGTCACTAACCGCTAGGTGTTCCGGTTGTCACTTCACTTTCGCCTGTAAATGGTGAGTAATATAGTATTGGAAGCTTTTCACCAAGGCTAAAACTGGTGGTGTAATAGTAATAGCATTTCTGATCGCCTGTATACCATGAAACGATGTCGTGCTCAGATGGAAATACACTTGAGCCATGGTCGCGAATGGTTAGTTCGGTATTCATCAATGCTCCCCAAAGTTTCGAGCAATCTTCACCTCTTAGCTTTGCCCCTGCTGAAATAGGACCTTGGTCAACCGATAGTGGGTACCCAGCAATAGAAGGGTAAACATTGCCATCCCCATACCCAGCCAAAGGCTGTGAGCTATCGGGTTCGCCCGAGGTTAGCCACTTATCGTGGTAGAGTTGGGTTGCGGTTGTAAAGCTTGCAAACGCCGCTTTAGCTCGGGTTTCGTGAGTGTCTCGGGTTAAGTTAATAAATCGCGGCGCGGCAGTGACGGCTAAAATACCTAAGATTACAATCACAACCACCAGTTCAATTAGGGTAAACCCTTTGGTGTTTTTGTACATATCTGGGACTCGCAAGCAAATTAAAGGCTTTGATCACCACCTCGTATAGATTTTGGAATATCGAGGTTGGTGTATAAATTATTGTTATATTGGTATAATAGCCATAATAACATTTTTATAAACAAACGTAATCTTATGTATCAAATTGTAAATTTACCTGCAGGGTGGCAGGGGCCGAGTGCGGTGTTTTTTGAAGGGGCGATCTTTGCCTCAAACCTTGCGACCAAACCACTGCAACCTGAGGTTTGGTTAAATGAGATCGCAGGTGAAGGCAGCGATGAAATTAATCCGCTGGTGGTTGGCCAAATCAACCGACAGTACAACCTGTTAAAGCGTAGTGAATACTCACCTTTTACCTTGTTATCCGAGCCGTCACTGGAAGAAAACTTAGCCGAATTTGCCGAGGGCTTTATGGCTGTATGGCCAGTTATCGAGCAGCAGTGGCAGGACGTGCAAATGGGCGATGGTAGCTTACGCATGTTGCAAGCGCTGCTGACAGCCTTGATGCTAGCAATTGACGAAGAGCAAACTCGCGAGCAAATGGAGCAAGCAGGCATTGTCCCTGCGCCGACCCTGAACGACTTCATTGAGCAATTGGACGTTATGGTCACGGAAGTGGCTTTGGCCGCTGACGAGGCGATGGTAGGCGGAAAATCGCAAAGCGTGAATCCATTCAAAGACATCGGCCGTAATGATCCGTGCCCGTGTGAAAGTGGTAAAAAGTATAAACAGTGCTGCGGTAAGTAGCGACATGCTGAGCCTTGGTACTAAAAAAGCTCCCTAAGGAGCTTTTTTTGTGTTTGCGTTATGGTCAACGCGATTAAGCTTTTGGCTTAGCAAACTGAGAGGCAATAACCACACCGAGCGCAGCCAGCATGCCGGCAAAGATAATGACCAACCATTGCGGCATTGATAGGCCGACAAACTCCCAAACCACTTTGCTGCAGTCGCCGTAAGCGTTAAACATCCACGGGGCCCATTTGTGCAGTGGCGCCCAAGTTGGAAAAGTGACGAAAATATCACAGGTAGCAAACGGAGATGGATTAAATTGGTAATCGACGTGTTGCATTGCAAGCGTTAAACCTTTGTAAGCACTTGCTCCCCAAACGGCAAACCCCAGCCAGCGTACGATGAGGTTTTTCGGATTGAGCATACCGATAATACCAGCGGCCCCTACACCAACCATAGCGACGCGCTCATAAATACACATCACACAAGGGGCGAGCATCATTACGTGCTGAAAATACAGGGCGCAAAGTTCAAAGGCAACAATGCTCAGTAAAAGTAGCAGCCACGACAGTCGAGACTCTGAAAACTGTTTAATGGGGTATAGAAAGCTCAACTTAGATAATCCTCAACAAAAAAAAGCTCTGATTACTCAGAGCTTTGTAACTTGAATTAGTTCGCTATTCAATGTTTTTTTTTAATGACCGACTGAAATTGCGGCGCCAACGGCTTTTGCAGAGTGTGGGATTATCCAACCCATGTCATAGAACCAAGCTGTCATTGGCTCCAGTAGGAAAGCGATACCAAACAAACCGACAAGAGTGAGTACGATGGTGTAAGGCAGAGCCATGATCACCATGCGGCCATATGAAAGGCGAATTAGCGGTGCCAGTGCTGAAGTCAGCAAGAACAAGAACGCCGCTTGACCATTCGGTGTTGCAACAGACGGCAGGTTAGTACCTGTGTTGATCGCAACGGCTAGTAGGTCGAATTGACTACGGTCGATAATGCCTTCAGTAAGCGCTAGTTTCACTTCGTTGATATAAACCGTACCGACGAACACGTTATCCGATACCATTGAGAGCAGGCCGTTTGCGATGTAGAACATCACCATTTGTTGGCCGCCTTCTAAGCTCAGTACCGCGTCGATCACTGGTTTGAATAGATGTTGGTCGATAATTACCGCAACAATCGAGAAGAACACTGCAAGTAGCGCGGTAAACGGAAGGGCTTCTTCAAACGCTTTACCAAGTGCATGCTCTTCAATAACCCCTGTAAAGGCGGTAGCAAGAATGATAACGGATAGACCAATAAGGCCAACAGCCGCCAAGTGCAGCGCTAAGCCAACAATCAGCCAAACTGCGATGAGACCTTGGATCCATAGGCGAGCGACGTCTTGTTTGGTACGACGCTTACGTTCTTCTTGGTCATAGTCTTCTAGAATGTGACGAACACTGTCCGGCAACTCGGCTCCGTAACCACAGATCTTGATTTTCTCAACTAAGAAACAAGTAAATAGGCCACAGAATAGAACCGGTAGCGTAATCGGCAACATGCGTAAGATAAACTCACCAAATAACCAACCTGCTTGGTCGGCGATGATCAAGTTTTGTGGCTCACCTACCATGGTCATCACGCCACCTAGGGCAGTACCGACACCAGCGTGCATCAATAACGAACGCAGAAACGCACGGTAGTTGTTGAGGTCTTCACGACTTACGTCAGTTAAATGATCATCAGTTGTATGGTCATGGGAGGTGTGACTGCCTTTACCAGAAGCAACTTTGTGGTAAATGGCGTAGAAGCCTACGGCGACGCTTATCACAACCGCAATAACGGTTAGGGCATCGAGAAAGGCCGATAAAAATGCAGCAGCAAAACAAAACGTTACCGATAGTATCGCCTTTGAACGCACGCCGAGCAGTATTTTGGTAAAGATGAAGAGCAGCAAATGCTTCATAAAGTAGATGCCAGCAACCATAAAGATCAATAGCAATAATACTTCAATGTTGGCAACTAACTCATGTTTTACTTGCCCGGGGCTTGTCATACCAATGGCTACTGCCTCGATAGCAAGTAAGCCACCTGGTTGTAGCGGATAGCATTTTAATGCCATGGCAAGGGTGAAAATAAATTCAACCACTAATAACCAACCAGCAACAAACGGGTCAACTAAGAAAAAAACAATAGGGTTAATAACTAAGAACGAGATAATGGCGAGTTTGTACCAATCTGGTGCTTTGCCAAGAAAATTCTTAATAAAGGCGTTTCCGAGTGACATCGGCATGATAAGACTCTTTTGTTGTAAATTTCACACTGCAAGTGTGTCTGTATCCATGAATAAAGAAAGTCTAATTATTCTTTATAAATTCATCGTTAAAAAGTCGACATAGAAAAGCAACAACCGTAGAGATCGCTTTGTGGCCTTGCCATGTCACTCCCTGAATAAGACAAGCACTCCTAATTTCGTCCGCAACTCTACTCCTACTCAATTTATAGTCAATAGGAAAATGTTAGGGTCGTTAAAACAGGAACTTGTTTTAACCCTTATACGGCCGTAATTGTATAAGGATAACACGATTTGTTACTTTTGCTTACACTTTCGCTGTGCAATGCAAATAATAAGTCAGACTTATATAAATCATGGGTTTAACAGTTATTCATATGCTTTTCTCTGCTTGGGTCATGATACTAAGTGTTATTAATTGAAAGTAAATGTTTCAACTGTTTCAGTTAGTTAATTGTTAAAAATGATAAAAAATGCGACTTATTTCACGTTATCCACTTTAAGTCTATAAAGTGAGTGAATTTGTCAGTTTTACGGCCGAGAAAACACTTTTTGATAAAACAGTAATTTTCGTGATTGAGCAAAGTAGTGGTATGATGAGTGCAATTTTTCGTATTGAATACCACCGGATAGTTGAATTCATGGTTATAAAGGCAAAAAGCCCAGCAGGTTTTGCTGAAAAGTACATTATCGAGAGCATTTGGAAAGGACGTTTCCCTCCTGGCTCAATTTTACCTGCCGAGCGAGAGCTATCAGAACTGATAGGCGTAACAAGAACGACATTGCGCGAAGTACTGCAGCGCTTAGCTCGTGATGGTTGGCTTACGATTCAGCACGGTAAACCGACAAAGGTGAATCAGTTTATGGAAACCTCGGGTTTGCATATTCTTGATACCTTAATGACGTTGGATGCAGATAACGCCACTAGCATCGTAGAAGATCTATTAGCGGCTCGTACTAGCATTAGCCCTATTTTTATGCGCTATGCATTTAAAGCGAACCAAGAAGCTTCAATGAAAACTATTCAGGGAGTGATTGATTCGTGCGAGCAGCTTCTACAAGCATCGAGCTGGGATGAGTTTGTTGAAGCTTCACCATATAAAGACAAGCTTAAGCAAAGCGTAAAAGACGACAACGAAAAAGACGAGCAGAAACGTCAGGCGATCTTAGTTGCCAAGACGTTTAACTTTTACGATTACATGTTGTTCCAGCGTCTTGCTTTCCATTCAGGAAACCAGATCTACGGTCTGATTTTTAACGGCCTGAAGAAACTGTACGATCGCGTCGGCAGCTTTTATTTCTCTAACCCAGAGTCTCGCGACTTAGCGCTGAAATTCTACAAAGAGTTATACCAAGTGTGTGAAGCGGGCAACCGCGAAGTATTGCCACTGGTGATCCGCCACTACGGTTTAGAAAGTGCTCAGATCTGGAACGAGATGAAACAAGAGCTTCCACACGACTTCACCGAAGACGACAGCTAATACCTCTGGTTTGCATATTGAATAATAAAAGCTCGCGCACTCCGCGAGCTTTTTAGTATCCATTTACGCGATATATAAAAAAACCACTTGCCAGCAGACAAGTGGTTCTTCAAAAATTTAGCCTTTAGCCTTTAGCCTTTAGCCTTTAGCCTTTAGCCTTTAGCCTTTAGCCTCTTCTTACATCACACGCATGCCAGGTTGAGCGCCTTCGTGTGGTTCTAGGATCCAAAGATCGCTACCACCAGGGCCGGCCGCTAAGATCATGCCTTCAGACATACCGAACTTCATCTTACGAGGTTTTAGGTTTGCCACCATGACGGTTAGCTTGCCTTCTAGCTCTTCTGGTTTGTAAGCCGACTTAATACCAGAGAATACCTGACGAGTTTCACCGCCGATATCCAGTTGGAATTTAAGTAGCTTGTTTGCCTTAGGCACTTCCTCACAAGAGATGATGCGAGCGATACGCATATCAACCGCGGCAAAAGCATCGAACTCGATCTCTTCTGCGATTGGTTCTTTGTCTAGCTCGGTTTGGCTTGCTTGGTTTTTTTCCGCTTCGGCTTTTTCTTTTGCTGCCATCTCAATCGCGGCATCTTCTTTTGATGCTTCGATCATTGCTTCGACTTTCTTCGGATCAATTCGGTTAAATAGCGCTTTGAACTTAGTGATCTCATGGTCAGTGAGTGGTTGTGCCACACCTTCCCAAGTTAGCTCTTCGTTAAGGAAGGCTTCAGTGCGAGCTGCAAGCTCTGGCATCACTGGTTTCAGGTAAGCCATGAGTACGCGGAACAAGTTGATACCGACAGAACAGATATCTTGCAGTTCTTTGTCTTTGCCTTCTTCTTTCGCTACAACCCAAGGGGCTTTTTCATCCACGTATTGGTTGGCTTTATCTGCCAGTGCGGTGATTTCACGAATCGCACGACCAAACTCACGAGTCTCAAACAGCTCAGCGATGCGGCCTTCTGCGGCGACAAACTCTGCGTATAGCTCAGGCTCTGCAAATTGCGCTGAAAGTTTGCCTTCGAAACGCTTGGTGATGAAGCCGGCGTTACGCGATGCAAGGTTAACGATCTTGTTCACAACATCAGAGTTCACACGCTGGGTGAAGTCATCAAGGTTCAGGTCGAGATCGTCAATGCGGCTGTTCAGTTTCGCAGCGTAGTAGTAACGTAGACACTCAGGGTCAAGGTGATCAAGGTAAGTCGCCGCTTTAATGAATGTGCCTTTTGACTTAGACATTTTCGCGCCGTTTACCGTTACGTAGCCGTGCACGAATACGTTGTTTGGTTTGCGGAAACCAGAACCTTCAAGCATGGCAGGCCAGAATAGGCTGTGGAAGTAGACGATGTCTTTACCGATGAAGTGGTAAAGCTCAGTTGAGCTGTCTTTTTTCCAGTACTCGTTGAAGTCTAGGTCATCGCGCTTGTCACATAGGTTTTTGAATGAACCCATGTAGCCAATCGGGGCGTCTAGCCACACGTAGAAGAACTTGTTGGTTTCGCCTGGGATCTCAAAACCGAAGTAAGGTGCATCGCGTGAGATGTCCCACTGCTGCAAACCAGACTCGAACCATTCCTGCATTTTGTTGGCAGTTTCATTTTGTAGTGAACCAGAACGCGTCCACTCTTTTAGCATGCTCTCAAACTGAGGCAGGTCAAAGAAGAAGTGCTCAGAATCTTTCATTACCGGCGTCGCGCCAGATACGGCTGACTTAGGGTCAATCAGATCGGTCGGGCTGTAGGTTTCACCACAGTTGTCACAGTTATCGCCGTATTGGTCTTCTGACTTACACTTAGGGCAAGTACCTTTTACGAAACGATCCGGGAGGAACATCTCTTTTTCTGGGTCAAACAGCTGAGAAATCGTGCGGCTAGAAATAAAGCCGTTTTTCTTAAGCTCAAGGTAAATGTGAGACGCCAGTTCGCGGTTCTCTTCACTATGAGTGCTGTGATAGTTATCAAAACTGATATCAAAGCCCGCAAAATCTTTTTGATGCTCTTCGCTTACCGCGGCGATCATCTCTTCTGGTGTAATACCCATCTGTTGTGCTTTCAGCATGATTGGCGTGCCGTGAGCATCGTCTGCACAGATGAAATTAACAGTGTTGCCGCGTAGGCGCTGGTAACGAACCCAAATATCCGCTTGGATATGCTCAAGCATATGGCCAAGGTGGATAGAACCGTTTGCATACGGAAGGGCACAAGTTACCAACATTTTTCTTGGATCAGTTGCCATACTTATTATTCGCTTTACTAGATGGGTATTAAAAACTAAGCCGTCAATACTACCTTAAGCAGGCTCTGACTCCAAGGGAGTCGAGCGAGGTTCCCCTTATATTTTTTGGGGTTTGGTAAAAGTAGCGCAAGTGGTAGCATGGCAAGAGATTTTTTGGAGGTCGTGATGGAACAATTTCAATCAAAGCTTGCCCTTTGTCAGTGGCTTAATCAATTTCAAGATCCGCTATTGGCGGCTCAGTGGAGCGAAAGCGCTGGGATAGTATCAGTGCTGGCATCGGGGCGAGTTAAAATCTCGCTGCCTTTTGCCTGCCAAGAGTTGGCGGATAAGTTATCGCTTTGGCTTAGTCAGCAAATAGAGCAAGGCGAGGTCGCGGCGTTTGATTATACGATTGAGATAGACGTTGCCGCTTTGGAAACCACGGTGAACGCGGCGGTGAAAGGAGTGAAAAACATCATTGCGGTCACCTCGGCGAAAGGTGGGGTGGGTAAATCGACCACGGCGGTCAATATTGCGTTGGCACTATCGGCGATAGGCGGCAAAGTCGGCTTATTAGATGCTGATATTTATGGCCCTTCGATCCCATTGATGCTAGGTCGTTTAGACTCAACGCCAGGTGTTCGAGACAACAAATGGATGCAACCGATAGAAGCGCATGGTTTATACAGCAATTCCATTGGTTACCTCGTCGATAAGGAAGAAGCGGCGATATGGCGCGGGCCAATGGCATCAAAGGCATTGAGTCAACTGCTTAATGAGACAGAATGGCCAGATTTAGACTACTTAGTGATTGATATGCCACCGGGTACCGGTGACATTCAACTGACGCTGTCACAACAAATTCCAGTGACGGGCGCTATCATAGTGACCACTCCTCAAGACTTAGCCCTCGCCGATGCGCGTAAAGGCGCGGCAATGCTAGAAAAAGTGTCGGTTCCTGTGGTGGGAGTAGTGGAAAACATGAGCTACCATGTTTGCAGCCACTGCGGCCATCAAGAAGCGATATTCGGTCACGGCGGGGCAGAAAAAATGGCCCAAGACTATGGCTTATCTCTGCTTGGCCAGATCCCGCTTCACCTTCAACTGCGTGAGGATATCGATAACGGCACACCAAGTGTGGTTGCGCGCCCAGATAGCGAACACGCCGAGCAATATCGCGCGTTGGCGGCTCAGGTTGTCAGTCAACTTTATTGGCAAGGTAAACCGAAGCCGAAGGCGATTGACATTATGGCGATAGATTAGCGCGATAGAGAATGAAATCCCTAGTTGGTCGTCATTGGGGATTTCAAAAGTGACCACATTGGAATAGTGAGTTTTGCTTGCCAGCGCCATATCAGTAAGAGTTTGCGATTTGGTCAACAATTAGGCCGTTGTGCTAAATAAAAGATCCATTGCTGGTATAAAAGCGACGAAATCTTTATAATCAGGCGGTTTATCTTTGTCTTGACACCATATTCGCATCAGGTGCACTTAACATGTCTAATAATAATCAATGCGTCATCGTAGGAATTGCTGGCGCTTCTGCTTCTGGAAAGAGCCTAATCGCAAGTACCATCTACAACGAGCTTCGTGCCAAAGTAGGTGATGATCACATCGGCGTGATCACTGAAGATTGTTACTACAACGATCAAAGCCACTTAAGCATGGAAGAGCGTGTTAAAACCAACTACGACCATCCAAATGCACTTGACCACAATTTACTGTGTCAGCACCTTGAGCAACTCATGAAAGGTGAAGCGGTAGAAGTGCCAGAGTACAGCTACTCTGAGCACACACGTACTGATAATACGACTACTTTGACGCCAAAAAAAGTGATCATCTTAGAAGGTATTTTGCTTTTAACTGATCCTCGTCTTCGCGATCTGATGCATGCAACCATCTTTATGGATACCCCTCTTGATATCTGTTTGCTGCGTCGTGTTAAGCGTGATGTTGAAGAGCGTGGCCGTACAATGGAGTCGGTATTGAAGCAATACCAAGATACAGTACGTCCTATGTTTATGCAGTTTATCGAACCTTCGAAGCAGTATGCCGATATCATCGTCCCTCGTGGTGGTAAAAACCGTATCGCGATCGATGTATTGAAAGCGCACATTGCTAAGTTGCTAAAAGCCTAAGCGGTGAGAAGCCGAGTTTAATTGGCTGATAAGTTTACTGTCTCAATAAGTAAAACTTGTGCAAATACAATGATTTTAAGTGGCGCATTATGCGCCACTTTTGTATTGTAGCGAGTATGTTATCAACCGTTTGTCTCATTCCATAAGTCGTTCTTCTTAATGGATAAGGAAGAAACAATGAAAAAGCTCCTGTTATTTATCACGGTACCTGTTGCCGTCGTTGTCTTGGCTGTTCTGGCCTTAATACTTTTTGTGAATCCTAATCAGTTTAAACCGCTCATCGTTGAGCAAGCCAAGCAGCAAACCGGCTTAGAGCTTGTGATTGACGGTGATATTAGCTGGCAGTTCTTCCCGGCAGTTGGCTTTAGCTTGGGTAAAACCGAGCTACGTAACCCTAGTGGTTTCAGCGCCCAAAATATGCTGAGTATTGAGCAAGTTGGCTTAGCGATTGAAGTGACCCCGTTACTGGATAAGCAGTTAGTGATTGGCAATGTGCTTCTTGATGGTGCGCAATTTAGCCTTGAAACATTAAAAGATGGGCAAAGCAATTTAGCGGCTTTATCCCAACCGAGCAGTGCACCAGAACAAGCCAAAGCCGTTAACCAAGAAGAGGCTCAACCAAGCTCAGAGGCGGCAAACCTAGCGGCTGAATGGCAAATCAAGTTAGCGGGTATTTCGGTTACCAACGCCAAACTGTCGATGTCTGATCATCAAACGGGTAGCGCGTTATCGCTGTTTGACCTTAACTTTTCGCTATCACAGTTTGCGTTCGGTGAATGGACCCATGCTGCCTTTGATGGCAAGGGGCGCAGCAAGCAACAGACGTTTGCCGCGAGAGGTAAGGTTGATGTGAAGCTTGAACAGGGCTTTGCAGGATACGCGATCAAAAACTTAGAATTCGATGGTCAGTTTAAAGATCCAACCACCGATATTCAGCAAGCCAAAGTATCACTGGCCAGTTTAGATTTTGGCCAACCGAATGCATTGAGCTTTGATTTGAGCGGCTATGCGGCAGAGATGGAGTTAACGGCGAAAGCGACCACCCAGCTTTCTATTGATGAAAACTTTAGCCTGATCAAAATGAACGACTTGGTGCTCGATTCCACCTTAGAAGGTAAGGCATTACCTCAGTCGCCAATGAAAGTTGCGATGGATTCTGGCTTAACCTTCGATGTAAGCAAAGGGCACTTGGCCTTTGTATTGAAGAAGCTGACAGCAAACAAACTGCAGTTTGATGGTAAAGCGGATATTACCTTAGCGGATATCCCGAAAGTTCGCTTTAACCTGCATAGTCCAAAGATTGACTTAGATGAGTTTCTTGGTTTGAGTGCGCAACCTGCTACGGCGCCTTCGGGCGAAGGTAAACAAGAGCAAGCGCCAGCAAAACCTGTGGTAGAAGTGGAACCCGACTTATCGGCCTTAAAAGGCTTAGATGTGAAGGGAAAAATTGTTATCGATAATTTTAAAGCTGCCAATGCAAAAGTTGCTAAAGTAACCACCAAGTTTAGCGTTAATCGCGGGGTTGCTAACTTAGAACACTTTAGCGCCAAGTTATATCAAGGCAGTATTCAAGCCACAGCTCAACTGGACGCGCGTAAGTTACCTGCTAGCTACCGGGTTAAAAAACAAATCAAAGGCGTTAAAGTGCACCCATTGCTGGTGGATGTGGCGGAATTTGATCTGCTTGAAGGCACGGGCAATATCGATGTAGATGTGAAAGGCAAAAGTCTGAAGCCAAGCGAGCTTAAAAAGAATCTCGCTGGTGTGGTGAAGATCAACTTTGCCGATGGCTCGGTTTATGGGGTGAACTTGCCGCATATGATCCGCACGAACTATGCCAAGATCAAAGGGCAAAATGTCGATGATGTCGACCAAACTAAGAAAACCGATTTTAGTGCCCTTACCGCAACCTTGAAACTGAATAAAGGTGTTGTCACTACCAACGACTTACACATGGAGTCACCATTGCTGCGTGTAACCGGAGACGGCCAAGCTAATTACCTAGACCAAACCGTCGACATGCTGATTAGAGCGTCGATTGTTGGCTCGTTAGAAGGGCAAGGTGGCAAAGACATTGATGAGTTGCGTGACTTAACCATTCCGGTCAATGTGACTGGGTCTTGGACTGCGCCTAAGTACAAATTGGTCTTTGATGATGTATTAAAAGAAAAAGCCAAGAAAGAGGCAGAGCGCGGACTGAAAAACTTACTTAAAGATAAAGTCGGTGAGGAAGACACTAAGCAATTAGCAGATAAACTATTGAAAGGTTTATTTAATTAGCCTTCTTGGCTGAACTTCTATTCATCTATAAAACGCGCAGCGCTTACTCTGCGCGTTTTTTCTTTCTATTCTAGATACTTGCTCTTGCAGCGATTGATGAGTTCATTGGTTTTATCCATCGATTCAGATCGGGGCAGATAACGCAGCAAACACAGATTATACGCTTCGATTTTCTTATCTGGGATCAGTCTATTTGAGCGAAATTGACTGGCGCAGGTCTGTTTAATTTTCTCACCCGCACTGACGTCCTGTGCTTCTGACAGAAACTCCAATACGCAAGTATCGTAGTCTTCAACCTCTTCTGGGTTCATCATAGGGTGGGCGTGAACGAGAAAAGGCAGCATTATGCCGCCAATAAGTAAGGCATAGGTCGTTTTTAACATGAAATGATCTCTTTAAAACTATATAGAGGCTTGCAGCTTAGAAGGGTCGGCCTTCTAAGCTGATTTTACCTATTTTTGACTATTGATTGATCTGCTTTAGCGCTTGGGTTATTGCCATATCCAATTGGTTATCAATACCCTTTTCCACTTGAGTGGGGGAATTAAATACCGTGACATCAGGCATCAGCTCTAAGTTCTCGTAATATTTACCGGCCTTGTTTTTAAGTGGTAGGAACGGGAAACGATAACTAATGCCATCATAGACAGTGCTGTTGATATCCATTACCGCCGTGCCTGTGCCGGGTACAGGCTCGCCGACAATTGGGCCAACGTTGAGGTCTTGATAGTACTGACCAAACGCGGAGCCTTCCGAATAGGCCGACGAGTTGGTTAATACTAACGATGGCTTTAACCAGCGGCGACTGCCCGCATCGGATCTCGGTTTCCCTTGTTGTGGCACCACATTGGCAGCGGCCTCCGCCGTTAAAAACTCGATGAGCGTGTCGGCGAGAAAGCCACCACCATTAAACCTCACGTCGACAATAAGAGATTGCGCATTGCGAAACCTTCCCAACGCTTCAGCGCGCAGGTGTAAGTAGCTATCATTGCTCATATCTGGCAGGTAAACATAGCCAACTTGTCCTTTGGTTTTTTCACTCACGTAGTCACGACGTGTGAGCTCCCAGCGTTTCGCCATAAGCTGGAAGGCTTGATAGTTTTCTATCGGTTTAATGCGTTCATACCAGTGATTATCCCCGTGAGCTAGAGTCACTTCGACCGATTCATTTGCTTTGTTGTTTAGCGCTGCGTTGAGCTGTTTTAGGTTGCTAACGGGGCTGTTGTTGATCGCGATGATCTCATCACCCGGGGCAATTTGACGTTGCTCATCATCGAACGGACCACCAGGTAAAATACTATCAACGATAAGACCTGGCTGATGATTCCCGGTTACTTGGCTGCTGAACACAAGACCGAGTGAAGCGGTTTGGTCATATTGCATCGCATAGCTAGTTGTACCGTAAGCGCCGGTATGTGAAGCATTGAGCTCGCCCAGTAACTCCTGCATTAAGATGGCAAAGTCACGGTCGTTATTGATTTGCGCTAAGAAGCCTTGGTAGGTCTTGGCGTAATAAGCCCAGTTAACCGCGCCCATGTCTTGACGATAGAAGTTATCGGCAGTTTGTTTCACCATCTGCTGATAAGCCGCCAGTTTTCGTGGTGTCTTTTGATATTCAAACGGCAATGAAATAGCGATGGACTCGGATTCTAAGCTGTCTAAATCTAGCCAGTAAACTTCATCTTGTGTCATCAAATAGATGCTAGACTGATCAGTGATTATCTTGCTTATTTTTGTTGGCGGTAAGTCCGCAAAGAGTGTCGTTGATTCTTGTTTACGAATGTTATATTCAAAGACTTGAGTGCTCTCATCGCCCGCAGGGCTAGTCACCGAGGCAACCACTGTCAGGTAATCGCCAGAAAGTGCATAATCAATGATTTGGCTCGCCACAGGCAATTTGAATGCGTGGCGATACTCAATGTTTTTACCTGAGAATGGCAAGCTTTCGAGTGTTTCAGGAACTTCTTTCTCCTCTTTATGGTCACGCATGGCTTTGTTATTGGTAAATACGCCGACAATAGAGGCGTCCCAATCTTGCCCATCGGCGGTTTTTAACCCATATTTTGTTGTTGCCCATAGCAGTATCCGGTTGTCGCTACTCCAGACAGGTTTGAATTTAGTAAAACCACTTTGCGATACTTTGATCATTGGCTTTTCGCCTTGGCTATCTAACACCACCACTTCGGTGCTGTACGCATCGGGGGTAAGCATGACGGCGATCTGGGTCGAGTCCGGTGACCAGGTGTAATTAAAACGGCCTTTGTAGCTGACCATTTCAGGGGAGATCAAAGATTTGCCAATTGTGTTGTGTTTCACTTCTCGGTCGAGGAGTTTGTCGAGTATTTTTTTGCTGGTACTTTTCTCCATGGGAGGGAGAGCAGATAATTTCGGCTTGTTAACATCATAATCAGCGAGCTTGATGCTATGCAGAGTTCGGCCATCCACTACAAAGGCCAGTTGTTCACCATCAGGAGAGTATTGTGGCTGAGTGACATCACGCCCTTTGAGAAGTAAAAAAGGCTGTTCTTGTGTCACCGGAGAGCGAGAGAGTGCTTCTTCATCGAGTGGTGATTGACGAAGGTACAGGCCCCATTGTCCGTCGCGCAACGCTGAATAGATCACGCCATAGCCATCGGGGGTATAGCTGGGATCTTTTTCTTCCTCGGCACTGTTAGTGAGGTTTTTCGCGTTCTGTTTGGCCCCATCTAGCGCAAAAATATCCCCGCCACTGACTAATAGGGCTTCGTTTGAGTTGGTCTGTGAAGGCACCATATTTTCGGCATAACTTGTGACGTACTGGGTGCTCTGCTGGGGAGCAAAGTGACGAATCGATATCGCGAGCTTTTTCGCCGTAGCGCCCTGATGGTTGTCTACACGATACAGTTCTCCTTGATAGGAAAAAAATACTTCGCCAGCTTGGCTGACCGAAAGGTGACGGACCGGGTGGCCGTTGTAGTGAGTCAGTTGAGCATCTTGTTGAGAGGCGATATCTCTGTACCAAACATTAAAGTCGCCACTGCGCTCACTTAAGTAGTAAAAGCCACTTCCATCTGGAGCCCAAATTGGGCTTTGCGCCGCGACGCGGTTTTCTGTCAGTTGAAGGTGCTGGCCTGTGTTTTTATCATATTGCCATATTGTTGGTACCGCGTAGGAGGATTGGTGTTTTCGATACACTTGGTCTTTGTGCGGGCTGTTATATAACAGTACGCTGCTGTCTTGATTCCAATTGGCATGGCGTGCGGGTGCGGCGAGAATGTTTTGTGCCGCATCAGTAGCAAGATCGATACGATAGAGCTGAATACCCGGTTCGCCAATTAAATAGGGCGAGATGGTATAAAAGTCTTGTTGGCCATTAGTGAGCCGGCTGGTGGAAAAGAACAAGCTCTTTCCATCTGCACTGAAACTGGTCGGGATGTCTGGAGCAGAGTGAGTGGTGTGACGAGATAAGGTGCCACTATCTAAGCTGAGGGTGAAAACATCGTCATTGCCATAGATATCTGCCGCGAATGCTAATGTTTGGTTGTCGCCAGACCAAACCAATGAGTGAGGGTAAAAGCTGCCATCGGTCAGCGGCGTCGCCATTCCGCCGGAGCCCGTCGTAAGATAAATACGGCTTTGATAGGTAAAGGCAAGTTGCTTGCCATCTGGTGACACGGCACTGTTTCTCAACCATAGCGGGGCATCTTGGGCAAAAGTGGTACCAGCTGAAGTTAAGATCAATAAGCTAGCAAGTGTTCTCAAAGAAAACATTGATTTAATTATCCTTTTAATTGCGGTTCCATTGGCGTGTTTACCGTTATGTTAGCAATGATTTATGTGCGGATATGTATAAGGATTGTATGAGTTTGTGTTGATGCGATGAGGGGCAGGTTTTGCTGGCTGAGGGCTTAGCAGGGCCAGCAACCTTTTGGTTACTGGCCGGTATTAGTTTTATTTCCAGCGGTTGTAATGCCATATCCAGTGTTCGGGATGGGCTCGGATACTTTTTTCCATGTAGGCGACCAATTGTGCGACCATTTCAGCCGTCGTGGTTTGTTTTGTAAATGGTTCAAATTTGAGCTGGTATTGATGCTCGCCTTGCCAGCCAAAACAAAAGACTATCGGTACGTTAGTTAACATAGCGAGTTGAATACCGACGGCGGGAATCTGAGTAGGGTGACCAAAAAAGGAGTGCTTCTCGCCCGGGGCATTCATATCACAGTGAAAAGTTAGCCAGTGACCTTGATTAAGCTGGTGCACCGCCTCGACCATAAAGCCTTGCTTTCTTTCAATATATGGACAATTTATTTTGTCTAGCAGCGCGGCTACCCACTGGCTCTCTTTGTTCTTGCCATCGGTACCTGCGCCAACTATCGTTTTTGTGGAAATGCCATGCTGGTTAAGCAACCAGGTACTCGCATCAGCAATGCCCAAATGCACGGAAAGCAATATACCGCCTTGCTGAGGGTTCGACTGGTTTTTTATTAGCTCTAGGCCTTGGGTTTGAAAGTTAAGCTTATCAATGTGCAGCAAATTGAGTAGTGAGCTCAGTTGGTTTTTTGCGCAATGTCGAGAAATTTGCGCCTGCATGACCGCGTCCATTTCAGGAAACGCTTTGCTTAATCCCTTATAAGCCACCTGTTTTCTTGAGCGGTGCAGTAAGATCGCCCCTAATGCGGTCAATGCTGGATGACAGAGACGTGGGATTTTTGCTAGCCAATCTACCCCTTGTTGCGGCGTCATGCTGTCTCCAAAACAAATTGCTCTAGCCAAGAAACAAACTCATTTAAACTCGCCGTCATTGGAAGATGA
>Ga0209379_10001067_pt1 | contig 19005 bp, 18 predicted proteins | sample tdDd001_FD_187124 | JGI IMG/M metagenome (GOLD analysis project Ga0209379, IMG submission 187124) | Marine sediment microbial communities from the Atlantic coast under amendment with organic carbon and nitrate - tdDd00.1 (SPAdes)... | ecosystem: Environmental > Aquatic > Marine > Coastal >...
CCATGTTTTAGCATCAGTTATCTTAACCTCTACAAACTCACCTTCTAGAGAGGGATCTCCCTTGAAAAGAACTATTTTATTCGTAGACGTTCTTGAGCTAAGTACTTCTTTATTCTTTTTACTAGGTCCCTCTACAAATACCTTTTCTGTTTTCCCAACAAATGCCATACTAAGTTCCTTTGAAACTCCATTTTGTACAGCTATCAATCTCTGTAGTCTTTCTTTTTTAATCTCCTGATCTATCTGACCATCCATCGTTGCCGCTTTTGTTCCCTCTCTTGAAGAGTACATAAACATAAATGCATTTTCAAACTTAGACATTCTTGCAACAGCTAGTGTATCTAAGAAGTCTTCCTCTGTTTCTCCCGGGAACCCAACTATTATATCCGCTGTAAGAGTTGCTCCTGGTATTCTGTCCTTTATCTTTGCTGCCAGAGCTATATATTCTTCCTTTGTATACCCTCTGTTCATCAGCTTAAGGACTCTTGTCGATCCCGACTGTAGCGGAAGGTGCAGAGATTTTGCTATCTTTTCATTCCTTGCTATTACATCTATTACATCCTCTGTAAAATCTCTTGGATGTGGTGATATAAATCTCACTAAGAAGTCTCCCTCTATCTTACAGATCTCCTCAAGAAGTCTTGCAAATGTCACAGCCTTATCCTCTGAATCATTCCCATATGAATTAACATTTTGACCCAGAAGAATAACTTCTTTATACCCCTTCTCTACAAATACCTTTACCTCATCTAAAATCTGATTCATAGGTACAGATCTCTCTCTTCCCCTAACATATGGGACGATACAATATGTACAAAAGTTATTACACCCATAAGTAATTGGTATAGAAGCTGTCTTTTTAGAATCAAAGTCTGCATCTATTCTCTGAGGAAGTTCATCCTCATCTCCTACATATATTACATGTTTAAAATCACCTGTTTCAAGCTTTTCAATAGCCTGAGGAATCTTTCCGATATTTTGATTTCCCATAACTATATCTATCTGCTTGAATTTTTTTGCAAGTTCTTCCCCCTGCTCCTGGGCAAAACAACCGGTTACTCCGATGATCATTCCCCTTTTTTTCTTTATTGGCTTTAACTCTCCTAGTTTACCATATATCTGAGTGGCAGCCCCCTCTCTTACAGTACATGTATTCAAAAACACTGCATCAGATTCTGCTATATTTTCAGTTATTTCATATCCCATATTTTGAAGTATATTTTTTATTTTAGCACTTTCATTGACGTTCATAGCACATCCATATGTTATAATTGTTGCTTTTTTGTTCATCTATACCTCCTAAAATCTGCTTAAAAATTATTTTTTCTGTATTGTTTATTGTATCATAGGAAGGTATCTTTTTCAATTATCCCCCCTCCTACAAATAAACCCGAGTTTTCTTTAAAAAACCTATTATTTAAGCTTTTTTCAGGGATGATTTCTTTTGGAAATTTAAATTTAAGTTATAGGTTTGATTTTTAATATTATTTCAGATAAAATTAATTCATAGGGTATCCCCTTCATAACTTTCACCTTTATTAATGTTGCAACCTGATTTTATGACTTTATAAAGTATTCTTTCTTATTCTGAGGAGGTTCAAATGTTAAAGCTTTTATTTGTAGGAATAGGAGGAGCTCTGGGAGCTGTTCTTAGATATGAATTAGATAATCTTATCATGGGAGGTGACCTTCATACCTTTCCCTGGGGCACTCTTGCAGTTAACCTCGTAGGATGTTTTATAATCGGGATATCATACAAGGTCTTCTATTATGAGCTGTTGCATGCTCACCTAAAAAATCTCATCATTACTGGTTTTTTAGGTGCCCTTACCACTTTTTCCAGCTACTCCTACGCTACCCTTATGCTTTTTGAGCAGGGCAGGATGAATCTGGGTCTTGCAAACCTGCTTTTCAACAACGTTTTTGGAATCTTCTTTGCATTTCTAGGTTCCAGACTCACAGGAGATATTATCAATAAATACTTTAAAAAAGTTTCAGAGGGAGGGTAAAATTATGCTTGCAGATCATCATATAGCCCTTGTGGCAATGGGAGGACTGGCTGGAGCTATCTCCAGATACAGAATAGATTCCCGTGTTTCAGACAGGATAAAACACCACATTCCCTTTGGTACCCTCACAGTAAATCTGGCAGGGTCCTTCTTGATAGGTTTAGCCTACGAACTCTTCAAACACCACATTCTTGGATCAGAGTTCAGAATCTTCATTATTACAGGATTTCTTGGTGCCTTCACCACTTTTTCTAGTTATTCCCTCCATACCCTCAATCTTTTTGAGATAAATAAGTTTAAAGAGGGTTTTATAAACCTTTTTCTCAATAACTTCTTGGGAATTTTCATGGTTTTTCTGGGAACTCTGGCAGGTAGTTTTATATGGAAATTATTTTTGAGATAGATAGATAAATAATAATGAGGTGGTTTTCATCATATTAAAAAGAGAGGCTCTCATAGCCTCTCTTTTTTTATATCTTCTTCCCTATATCCTTTGTTTCAAATACTTCCCTGCTGCTTCCCCTGTCAACCTCTATAGTATGTCCCCTTGTGGTTAGTTTTCTATATATCTTGTTAAACTCTCCCTGGGTAAGGATTATCCTCTGCATCCCTTCAGGAAATAAAAACTCATCTTCATCTATAGTTATAATCTTTACCGGCAGCTCTCCCGCCGTCTCTCCTATCATCTTCATCTCATAGTTCCCGTCATAGTACCGTCTCATCTCTATCGTTACTACTTTTTTAGGAAACTTTCTATAGGTTATAAAGTCACTCTCATACTTATCGTTAGTCACCACTGTGCTGCACCCTGTTACCATCACCATCATCAGTAAAATTCCCATTATCTTCTTTAGCATAATCACACCACTCCCTCTACAACTGTCTTCTGATTTTCTCTTTCCATAAAACCATTCCTCTTCCAAGGCTACAATAGATATATATTATCTGTTTTCACCTTTTCCTGCACCGACGAATGTCGCATAAAAATAAAAACAGGCTGAAATTCAGCCTGTTCATCTATCTGCCTCTTATAATTTCTATCTTATATCCATCTGGATCAGTTACAAAGTAGTACATTGGTTTACTTCCAGGTAATCCCTTCAGATCTGTTATCTCGTATCCTGCTTCCTTATGTGCCTTATGAGACCCTTCCAGGTCTGCCACAGTAAGGGCAAAGTGACTAAATCCATTTCCAAGCTCATACGGCTTTTCCGGATCATAGTTATATGTCAGTTCTATCTCAAAATTTTTATCTGCATCACTTAAATACACCAGGGTAAACTTCCACTCTGGAAAATCCTTCTTTCTTACCTCTTCAAGACCCAGTGCTTCACTGTAAAATTCCAGTGATTTTTCCAGGTTCATCACCCTTATACAGGCATGTTCCAACTTATACTGCATAAAAACCTCCTAAGTTTATAACTTGTTTTGTCTCTCTTTAAGTACCTTTAAACAGAACTTCCACACAAGTTAAGTTTCTTTTTTTATTTCCTGAGATAGAATACCACAGAAAAAAACTTCTCGGAAGAAGGTACTTTTTTGTACCTAGGTTTCCTAAAGGTTTCCTTTGGTAAAGCCACCAATCTCATAAGGATAAAAAAATATTAATCTTTTACTAAAATTAAAGGAAATATAGTTTTTACACTTACCTTCCTTGTGAATGTACAGGCTCAACTTAGAATTTATTATGTCCGAAGATTACTCTTTCATCCTTACACATTCCAGAAGGAATTCCTACCATATCAGACAGTCTCTTTATCTCTGTCATCACATATACCATTGCATCATCTTCACTTATTTCTTTTACGTTCTGACCCATAGCAAAGGCTATTTCCATCATCTTCTTAGAGATCTTCTCCTGTGAAAAACCTTGATGCTCTCCGATTGGTATCTCTTTTTTCAGATTTTCATCGGATTCCTCTTCATGATTTTTCTCATCCATAGCATACATATGTCCTAATATTGTATTGTTGTATGCTATCCCTGCCAGGTAGTTTGCATATGTGATCTGCTCACGCATCTCATCACTTTCCATACCCTTTATTATCGTTTCCAGACTTTCACCCAGTATCTTGATCGACTGAAAAGCACATGCATCTGTTATCGGTGTTGCTGCATCTGATGAATAAGCCTCTACAGCATGTCTTAGAGCATCTACTCCGATAGCTCCCATTATCTTATTAGACATAGCTTTTAAAAGGTTTGAATCAGTTACAGTGATTATAGGAGTAGTACTTCTGTCTATAAGTATCTTTTCATCCTTATCCTTTATCTTCTGAGTAAATATAGGCATCTCACCTGTCATAAATGAAGTTACATTTACAGCTACAAGAGGTATCTGCCCCTCACTTCTGCATACGCCGTCCTCATTACAGTCTAACATCAATGATATTCCTTTAGCACAGTTTCTTGTAGAGTTTCCTCCAAATGAAATTATAAAGTCACACTCCTGCTCATTGTAGACCTTTATTCCATCCTTGATATTTTCAAGATCCGGTTTTGCTTTTGCCTTATCAAAGATTGTATAAGCTATCTCATATTTATCCAGTACAGATGTTAATTCTCCTATTAACTTACTCTCTATTATAGGCTTACAAGTTACTATTACAGCCTTTTTAAACTTCATCTTCTTTATCTCTTTACCTGCCTGATCCAGACATCCTGCTCCCATTAAGCTCATCGGCGGCATAAAAAATCTATGTTGCATATTGACCCCTCCACGAATTAGACTTCTATTATAAGATTAATTCATCAGAGGGCATTTGTCAATACATTACATTTCGATTATTATGACTTTTGTTTAATTTCCGGTCTTTTGTACTCTATCCAGTCTTCTGAACCACCGATTAGTCTTGGGATAGAGATTAAAGCCTCCTCCATCACTTTTAGCTTAAAACTCTTTTCTACCTGGATATTTTCCCCGGCTTTTTCATAGGTTACCACTATCTCGTGGGTGGTTCCCTTTACGTTAGATAACTTTTTCTTATTCTTTTTTACCTTTATTTCCTTATCGTCATTCACAACATATTGAACTTTTTTCACAGCCTTATATTCATCCACAGATTTATTTTCCACAAATACCCTGTGTTCCTTCCCTGTGACAAAAAGAATAACTCCGAGAACTATAGATACTGCAACTAAACCCAATTGAGCAACTACTCTTTTCATTATACTCCACCTCTTCCCAGCTGCATCTCAAGCATCTTCTTTCTTTCAGCCTGTCTCTCTTTTTCTCTTCTCCACTGATGAAGTACAAGAGCCATTGCTATTATTCCGTAAGATACAAATACTCTGAAGAATTCTCCAATCTGTGCTGATCCCACCAGTTCCTTACCTGCTCTTGGAGAGATTACAAATATCAGATGAAACAGCACTATTCCCACAAGGGCATTGGGAATACTAGCCTTAGATGCTGTAGCCCCCCCTATTAATATCGCTGCAATAGAAAACATTCCTATTTGTTCATGACTGTTATAGGTATTCATAGTTCCTATATTCTGAAGGAATATTATCTGACCTATACTTGCAAGTACTGTAGATATTACTATCGATAATATTCTAGTTCTTTCTATTGCTATTCCTGCAGCCTTTGCTACTTCCATATCTTGACCTACCGCTCTCATATCTTGACCTAGCTTAGTACTTCTAAACCATACAATGAAAAAGCATAGAGCTACAACTATTAATATAGTAAATACTGGTATCTCAAACGCTCCTATCTTTAGGTTAAGAAGAGTATCAAAAGACCTTCTTACTCCCTTTAGATCTATTGCGTTCCTTATTCCATAACCTCTACTTAAAACTATCTTATTGTTTCCCATAGGGATTATATTCCCCATTCCATAAAGAACCACAAGCTGATAGACACCATTTATGAAAAATCCCATTATTATAGATGTTATCATTTCTTTACCTTTAGCTCTATTTAATATGCTTCCACCAACCACTCCTAGAAGTATGGCTACTGGAATAGATATAATCATTGCAAGGAATAAGCCCTGCACTCCCACTATATGCCAGTCCGTTATCATAATAAGACCTATTTGCCCCGCCATCGCTCCCAATACTATTCCAAAGTTTAGACCCATTCCTGCCACTACAGGGATTATAAGAGAAAGTACTAGAAATGAGTTTCTCGAAAGTCTCAGTATCATCTCTTGAATAAGATAGTTAGAGCTTAATCCAGATAGTGGAGCTATTAATATTATAAGTACTATCATTACAAGTGGTACTATATTACTCATCATAAATTTCTTCACTTTATTTTGCAATTGCAGCACCCCTTTTCCTTGTAAGAGCATACAAGATCATTCCATTTGAAATTATAATTCTAAGTGTTTCAGACATATCTGTCTGTATTAAATTATTTATTACAGATGGGGTCATGGTTAATATCCCTTGGAATAAAAATGTACCTATTATTACATTGGTAATCGTCGCTTTATTCACACTAGCTCCTCCGATTAATATAGAAGCCACTGCTGGAAAAGCCATATAGAATGGTGCAAGATATAACTGAATAAATCCAAAACTTTGTTGGTAGACAATAATTCCAAAAGCAGCAAGCACTGTAGACATAATAACCGATTTTGTCCTTACCTTATCTATAGATATTCCATTTGAATGAGCAAATTCCATGTTAGATCCCACAGCTTTCATTGCTAGTCCAGATCTAGTTTTAAAGAATCCCCATACTAAGAAACCTAACATAGCAAAGAAGAATATCTCTCCCAAAGGAACTACAAATTCACCACCTGAAAAAGGCATCCCTATGTTTAATACTCCCTGCCAATACTTTTCTATACTTATAGTTGTACGAAGACCTTCTCCTCCATAAGCCCATATCATATCTTCACTTTTAAAAGGAAGAATAAGCCACATTATACACATCACTGCCACAGATGAAAACCCTACATAGGTAGCGATCATCATCTCTCCACCCTTTACTTTATTTAATATCTGAGCATAACCCCATCCAAGAATAACTGCAAATGGAATACTTATAAGAATAGCCCCTATAAATCCTACTCTCCCCTGTAAACCCATAGCCATACTTATAGTTGCGCCTAGAAGTCCAGCTTCTACTCCTAGAGGCAGTCCAAAATTAAGCCCTGTTCCTGAATATATCATTGGTACAAGGGAAAGCACTAGGACCACATTCATTCCAAATCTTACTAATGTATCACTTATAGATGTCTTTAAACTTAATCCTACCATCGGTGCTACAACATACATACTTAAGAGGAATAAACCTATTATTATCCTAGGCCAACCTGCTTCTTGTATAAACCTTTTTATCTTATCCATTGCTTTCCTCCCCAGCTACCCCTACCATCAATTCTCCAAATTTAACTATATCTTCCCTTGGAGAAAGTATTCCTGCCACTCTCCCTTCATTTATAATAGCTATACGGTCACTTATACTTCTAAGTTCCTCAAGCTCCGATGAAGTTATTATTATTGTTGCTCCTGTTTCCCTGTTATATTCTCTAAGTGCATCTAAAACTAATTTCTTAGCCCCTACATCTATTCCCCTTGTTGGCTCAGATACCATAAGAAGTTCTGGCTGCATAGTAAAAGCCTTTGCCATACATACCTTTTGCTGATTTCCGCCACTTAGTTCACTTACAGGCTGAGAACTCTTCATACACCTTATCTCTAGTTCCTCTATATATTTTTTGGCATTTTCCCTTATAGAAGGCTTATCTACCCATTCCACTAGTCCCCCTAGCTTTTTCTTTATAAAATCCTTTTTTATCTCCATAGCAGAATAAGCTATATTTTCTTCTATAGACATCTCAAGAAGTAATCCCACTCCTTTTCTATCCTCAGATACTAAAAATAGACCACTCTGTAGAGCCCCACTTGTATTGTTCAACATTATATTTTCCCCATTATAATTAACTTCTCCACCTGAGGTATGTATCCCCATTATCCCATTGGAAATTCCTATTTTACCCTGACCTGCCATACCACCAATTCCTAGAATTTCTCCTTGATATATACTAAGGTTTATATCCCTAACAAGTTCTCCAGGCATATCTACCCAAAGATTTTTTATATCTAATATCACCTTTTTTTCTACATCTTCCTTTTCTATTTTTTCTGATTTTTCAAGACTTCTTCCAATCATCCATTCTGTTATTTCGTGAGCACTTGTTTTAGCCGTCTCGATCTCTTTTATCATCATCCCGTCACGGAGTACTACTACCCTGTCTGCCACATCGATTATCTCATTTAATCTGTGAGTGATAAATATTATCGATATTCCATTATCTGCAAGGTTTCTCATAGATTTAAGAAGCATCTCAGCTTCTTCCTCTGTAAGAACTGCTGTGGGTTCGTCTAATACAAGTAGCTTTGTGTTCTCTCTTTCTAGCTCTCTTGCTATTTCAGTAAACTGCTTATGAGCTACAGGCATCTCCTTTATAAGGGTTTCAGAATCTATATCAACTCCTAGGAGTTTAATTGCGTCTTCAGATCTTTTTTTCACCTTTTCACTATCAATTGTTTTCATCCTTTCTCCAAAAAATAATTCTAGAGGATTACTTTTCAATGATTCTCTATTTAGTACAATATTTTCACTAACCTTAAATCCAGATACAAGGGAAAACTCTTGATGCACCATTCCTATTCCAACCTCTAAAGCATCAAAAGGAGTTTTAAAATGAGTTTCCTTTCCATCAAAGGTCATCTTCCCTCCATACCCACCTGTTTCTTGTATAACTGGCATCCCAAATATTATCTTCATTAGTGTTGATTTTCCAGCTCCATTTTCTCCAACAAGGCCTATTATCTCACCTTTTTTTATATCCATATTTATATCTTTTAATACTGTATTTTCCCCGAATTTCTTAGAAAGCCCCTCTATTTTTAACAATATATTATTATCCAAATCTACTCTCCTTTTAGACAAAAAGTAACGTGATTCCCTCTCCCCTAACTAAATTACTTTTTTTCTTTTTTATAAGCCTGTGCTTCATAAGAATAAAAATAGGAAGGAGGAAAAGCTCCCCTCCTTCCAAACTTATTATTTATTGAACGTCAAAATATTTTTCAGGTACTTCTAAGTCTGTCATATTAAGATATCCTCTTCCAAATACATATGTATCTTGATATAGTAGGAAAAAGTTTTCCTGCTCAATACCATCTACATCTGTATAGTTACTTCCATTCCAACCTGCCCCTGGAGTATACTTTTCAAGTGTTGCCATAATTGCATCCTCATCAGTAGGATCTTCATCATTTTCTATTGTGTTGATTGCATGAGTTCCAAGTGCCACTGCTACAGCAAAGTTATATGAATAAGCCCAAGTTCCCATTCTTTCTGATCCACCTTTAGCTATTACAGATTCCTCTACTTTATCAAGTATCTTTGGCCAGTTTCCTTTTTCAGTAGAATCAAACTTGATTCCTAATGCTCCAGGATATCCCATTGTTGGTGATGGTAGATCTGCTTCTACAAAGTACCCTCCATCTTCAGCTATTCTCTTAAGTAGTGGTTCAGTCTGCGCATCATTTGTTGCAAAGAACGCTGTATCTGTACCATACTGCTTAAGCCATGTAGGTACCTTTTCTAGGATAAACTGCTGTGCTCCTGCTACTCCTACATCACTTACAGGATCTGGAGCTGTCATAGTTATAAACTCAAGACCTAAGTCCTTTGATGCTACCTTCATAATATCTCTTCTTCTTGAAAGAAGCTCATAACTCATATGTCTAGGGAATGATATATGCATAAACTTCTTTGCACCCATCTCCTTTGCTGCTGCTACAATAAGATAACCTCTTGCTACGTTATCTGGGTTTAATACAAGATCCGATACTTCAGTTATCATCTCAGGATCCTCATGAGGACTATTTGCAAATAGTAAGATATCTTCTCTCTTTTCTCTTACTCTTCTAAAAGCTTCTACCGTTCCTGGGATAGCTTCTGTTATGACGATTGCCTTCATCTTAGGATCATCAGCTAAACCTACTATTTGAGTGATTGTTGTCTCCATCTCCTGCATAAAGTTATCCGGGTAAGTAACATGAACTATCTTTCCACCATTATCTGCAGAACCATAGAGTCTCATTAACTCCTCTGCTCCTCTTAAGCCATCTTCCGACTGACTCACTGTACCAGATACTACTCCGATATGAAAATCTTCTGCCAGTGCAGCCACAGACATAACCAGCATTACAACAAACAATAAAAACTTTTTCATAATTTTTTCTCCCCCTTGTGTATAATGACTCAAAACTAAAAGTGTTTTAAGTTTATAAACTGTCTTTTTTTTTGGTATTCACTTATCATTTTTATGATCCAGTGGTAGGAGTATACCCCCCTACTGTTCTGGTGTCAATTTTTTTTCCATTTAAACCCATTGTATTTCATCGTTTCGGAACACGAGGTAACCTTCGTTCCTTTTATACACACACCGACTGTTTGGGTTAAGGATTCCTCTTTCCTTTAGATAGATCTATCGGCATTCTTAAAAAAAAATTAAGGTTCTTTTGGATTCAAAAACTAAAGAACTATAAAAAACAATTTCCCTATATCTTTTTTCATAGACTACAAAAAAACATTACCTGCCCTTAAAAAGACAGGTAATGCTAGAGTAGACAAGTTAATCTTCTAAGAGCAGTTAAGCAGTTAAATACCCTCCTATTTAATATTTTAAGGCCCTATAGCTTCGTCACTTTTTTTTACTATTCCTTCCTCTGGTGACAGATTTTCCCAATAAAAAGCAACATGACGCTGCATCCATACTATTAACAAAACTCTGGATTATTTAATAGTAGTCATTACTAAAAAATTCTATACTTTCCTTAATAATAAAAAATCGTGACCATTACTATAAACCAATGACATTAATGGCTATAATTTACCAGCTGCTGTAACTTATAATTCTATAGCTTTTCTTAACAATAAAAAAAGGGATGGTATTTAACCATCCCTTTTACAATTAAAACTGTATTTCTTTGTTTATAATCTTTTCCTTTATCTCTTCTAACTTAGCAAGTTTTTCCTCACCAATAGCGTCTCTTGTGAATTCGAAGTCAGTTGTTCCTACTCCGCCTTCAGCTACACCCAGTACGTTTATTCCTGCTTTAAAGTCATTTGCTATAACATCTTTAGTTGTGTTATAAACAGCTATATCTACATTCTTAATCATTGAAGTAAGTACCACACCTTCAGCTACAGCATCCTGGTTTGAATCTACTCCTATTGCGTATACTCCTGACTGCTTAGCTGCAGCGATTACTCCTACTCCAGTTCCTCCTGAAGCATGGTAAACTACATCTGCTCCCTGCTTAATTAAAGAAAGTGCATTTTCTTTTCCTCTTACAGGATCGTTAAATGGATTTGGTCCTGAAGTATAGATTCCAAGAGTTTTAATATCTCCATTTACATACTCTGCTCCTGCTTCAAATCCTGCCTGGAACTTCTTGATTAGAGGTACTTCCATTCCTCCTACAAATCCTACAGTCCCTGTCTCACTCATCATAGCAGCTAATGCTCCTACTAAGAATGACCCCTCATCCTCTGCAAATAATAGAGATGAAACATTTGGTAGTTCCACAGTCTCGTCGATTAGGGCAAACTTAACTTCTGGGAAGTCTGTTGCTACCTGCTCTAAAGCATCTCTCATTAGGAATCCTACTCCTACAACCAGGTCATAATCGTTTTCTGCAAACTCTCTTAAATACTGCTCATCCTCTGCTGGTGATGCAGGCTCTACATATTTAAACTCTATCCCTAAATTCTTTTCTGCATCAGCTAATCCTCTGTATGCTGAATCGTTGAATGACTTGTCTCCTAGTCCTCCTACTGACAGTACTAGTCCTACCTTTATATTATCTTCTGCTGGTGTTGCTGGTGCTGCTGCTTCCTTCTTTCCACCACATGCTGTCAAAACTAAAGTTGCCAGTGCTAACATCAAAATAAATACCTTTTTCATTATTCTCCCCCTATTTTAAAATAATTAGTTTGTAAATTATCTTATCACAACGACTGCCCTAAAAAAAGATTTTTTTTCATAAAACCGAATTTTTTTTTGATTTCCTTACATATTATACACTATTTAAGCTTTGATATTTCATTATCTACATCTATTTCTTTAGAGATAATAGCTTTTCTTATCTCTTCAAGCTTTGCCATCTTCTCATCGCTTATCTTATCTTTTGTATAAGTAAGGTCTGTAAGTCCTACTCCGTCATTTGCCACATTAAAGATCTTTGTTCCTGCTTCAAACTTCCCCTCTTTAAGATCTTTTATTACTGCTACGATAGCTGTATCTAGCTTCTTCATCATAGAAGTCAGTACCAGTCCTGGCTCTAAGTAATCCTGATCTGAATCTACTCCCACTGCGTAGAACTTTCTCTCTCTTGCTGCTTCAAATAATCCATTTCCGCTTCCTGCTGCTGCATGATAGATTACATCTGCACCACTGTCATTCATAGAAAGGGCTATCTCTTTACCCTTTGCCGGGTCATTAAATGGACTGTTCCCTCCTACAAAAGCCTGAACAGTTTCAACACTAGCATCCACATATCTTGCTCCTGCCATAAATCCATTTCCAAACTCTCTGATTGGTGGTACATCCATTCCACCTATAAATCCTACTTTTTTATTTTCAGACATCATAGCTGACAGAACCCCTGCCAAGAATGATCCTTCCTCTGTATCAAAGATTGCTCCCACTGCATTTGGTGCCTCTACCGGCATATCTATAAGCATAAACTTAGATTCAGGATACTCCCCTACTACTTTATTCATTGCATCTGCCATCTGGAACCCTATTCCTATAGTAAGATCATAGTCATTTTCTGCAAACTCCACTAAAAACCCTTCAAATTCAGTAACACTTGCCGGCTCTACGTACTTAAACTCTATTCCTAACTCTTCCTCTGCTTTTTGCATTCCTGCATAAGCAAGGTCATTAAATGACTTATCTCCAAGTCCACCAGTTGAAAGAACTAAACCTACCTTTAGTGTCCCTTCCTTCTTAGCTGTTTCCTTCTTTTCCCCACACGCTGTTAAGAGCATTGTAAGTATTAATCCCACCACCATTAAAATTCTCTTCATAAAACTTTCCTCCTGATTTGTTACAAAAAAAAACAGAATCATGCAAATCAAATAAAAAAAATTATTTGCTCACAAAATTCTGCTTAATATTGAACTATTCTTTTTTCCAGCCAGACTAACAAAAAATAAACTATACATAGAAACAGGAAAACCAACGCTTAACTTCTTACCCATACTTAAAAACATCTTCTTCCTCCTCCTTTCATTAATTAAGCTGAAACTTTTGATATTATACCAAAATAATGAATTTTGTCAATATTAATTTCATTTTTTCATTTCTCTAACCCATTATTTCTTAAGGGTAATCAAGTATCAGCCTTCTGATTTTTTGATTTTATACTATATATAAAAAATAAAAAAAGAGTATCCTCAGATACTCTTTTTTATAAAAGCTATTAATTAAGCTTTGAGATCTCATCTTCTACAGATATCTCACCAGCTATTATAGCCTCTTTTATTTTTTCTAGTTCAGCTAACTTTTCCTCACCAATCTTATCCTTTGTATAAGCTAGTTCAGTCAGCCCTACTCCGTTATTTGATACGTCAAACATTCTTGTTCCCGCTTCAAATTTATCTTCCTGCATATCTTTTATTACTGCTATGATAGCTACATCCAGCTTTTTCATCATAGAAGTTAATACCAGTCCTGGCTCTAAATAATCCTGGTCTGAATCTACTCCCACTGCATAGAAGTTTCTCTCTCTTGCTGCTTCAAACATTCCGTTTCCACTTCCTGCTGCTGCATGATAGATTACATCTACTCCGTTATCATTCATAGAAAGAGCTATCTCTTTCCCCTTCGCCGGATCATTAAACGGGCTGTTTCCCCCTACAAAAGCCTGAACAGTTTCAGTAGCAGCATCCACATATCTTGCTCCTGCCATAAATCCATTTCCAAACTCTCTGATTGGTGGTACATCCATTCCACCTATAAATCCTACTTTTTTATTCTCAGACATCATCCCTGCCAGTGCTCCCGCTAAGAACGATCCTTCCTCAGTATTAAATACTGCTCCTATTGCATTTGGTGCTTCTACCGGCATATCCACTAACATAAACTTTGACTCTGGATAATCCTTTGCTATCTTTTCCATAGCATCTGCCATCTGGAATCCTATTCCTATAGTCAGGTCATAGTTATTTTCTGCAAATTCTCCAAGAAACCCTTCGAATTCAGTAACACTTGCCGGTTCTACATATTTAAACTGTATACCTAACTCCTCTTCAGCTTTCTGCATTCCTGCATAAGCAAGATCGTTAAATGACTTATCTCCAAGTCCTCCAGTTGAAAGAACTAAACCAACTTTTAATTTCCCTTCATCATCCTTAACAGCTTCCTTTTTTTCTCCGCATGCTGTTAAAAACATCGCTAAAATAACTCCTAAAACTAATAACATCTTTTTCATTATTTTCTTCCTCCTTCTTCTTCCCTATTTTCAGGAAGACCATCAATGACTTTTCCAAACTTTCAGTATTCTATCATTTATTCAGTATTTTGTAAAATTTTATTTAATTAAATAATTTTTTCGGCCTCATCCAGAGTGAAGTAAAACTCAACTAGATCTCCTGAAAGCTTCACCCCGTAATCACTCTGATGGTTATCTAATATTCCCTTTACAATAGCCAGTCCAAGTCCTGTTCCCTCACTGCTTCTTGCCTTGTCTCCCCTGTAAAATGGTGTCCATACTTCCTTCAACTCATCTTCACTGAGGTTATTACAATTATTTTTTACAGCTATCCTTACTTTACCTTCACTTTTTTTAGCAGCTACCTCTACTACCCCTCCTGGGAGAGCATATTTAAAGGCATTCCCTATAAAGTTTTCCGCTACTCTTTCAATGTATTTATAGTCTCCTGTAACATATATATCCTCTTCCGGATAGGATACCGAATACTTTCCAAACTCATAGTGGTACTTATCCATTATTTTTCTTATAATCATCCCGATATTTATCCCGGTCATATCCGACTCCATATAACCTGCCTCTATCTGGGATATTAAAAGGAGCTCCTTGACTAAGGCATCTATCTTATGGCTTTCCTCTACTATTACATTACAATAGAAGTCCCTGCTTTCCTCTGAAGCTATCCCCTCGGATAAACCTTGTGCATATCCCTGGATTATAGCTATAGGAGTCTTTAGTTCATGACTTACACTGGCTACAAACTCCTTTCTCAGAGCTTCTAACTTCTTTTCATGTTCTATATCCTCTTTCAGTTTGTCGTTGGCACGATTCAGCTCAAATATAATTCCTTCAAGCATATCTCCCATCTTATTTATACTGTTCCCCAGTTCCCCCAGCTCATCCGATCTTTTTTCTGTAAATTTTTTATCAAAATTCAGCTCAGATATCTCATAGGTTATCCCCTTGAGGCTTATAATGGGATCTGTTATTTTTTTGGAAAAATATAGTGCCAGAAACACACCAAACACCATCACAATAGATACCAGTCTCAGGTAGTGTTTACTCGATATTGCCACTGCTTCTGTTATGGAGCTTATAGGGGTTCTTATCTCAAGGAGCTTGTCCTTCGAATACTTGGTATAGAGTATTATATACTCCCCCATATAGCTGTCTACTCTTGTTCTTTCTACTATATTTTCACCACTTCTTAACCGCCATGCTACTTCCTCTCTTTTAAATCTCTCCTCCTCTTCAGGGGAAAGGTCTTCATAGATACTCTCCTCGGTAAAAGGCTTGATATATATTATAATATTTTCTTCTCTTTCCAGTTCATCTAAGTCTATTATATACCTGGGATCTCTCACTATGTCTGATATTGATTTCAGGCTCTCCACCTTACTTTTAATGTAAAATTTTTCCAGATAAAACTCACCTATTATATATATACCACTGGCTATAAGGATGATAACACTAAATATCATGAAAAATAACTTTTCTTTTATTTTCATCTATCCCTCCTCAAACCTGTACCCAAATCCTCTTATGGTATGGATATATATATCTCCTATCTTTTTTCTCAGCCTCTTCACATGGGTATCCACAGTTCTTACATCTCCAAAGTAATCCCAACCCCATACAGAGTTCAGTATCTTTTCCCTTGAAAGTGCCAGTCCCTTATTTTGTACAAAGTAAAGTAAAAGGTCAAACTCTTTAGGTGTGAGTTCCAGGTTCTGCCCCTCAAGGATAGCTCTTCTTACCCCTTCATCCACAGTTATCCCCTTGGTTACTACCTTGTCAGGCTTCCCGCTCCTTCTGAATATAGACTTTATTCTGGCTACCAGTATCTGAGGATTAAATGGCTTTGTTATATATTCATCTGCCTCTAGCTGAAGTCCGAAAAGCTCATCACTCTCCTCACTCCTGGCTGTAAGCATTATTATAGGTACCGCAGATTTTTCTCTTATCTTACGGCACACACTCCACCCATCCAGCTTAGGTAGCATTATATCAAGTACTACTAGGTCATACTCACTTTCACAAAATTTATCATAACCTTCCTGACCGTCTCCGGCCTCATCCACTATATATCCCTCTCTTACAAGGTAGTCTCTTATAAGTCTTCGCATCTTCCATTCATCTTCTATTATCAATATCTTTTTCATCTCTTTGCCCCTTCTACATAAAAAGAGTCCATATAGGACTCCTTCTAGTTATTTTTTATTCTCTCTGCCTTGAGTGTTTTTTCATATCTTTTATAGATATAAAAACTGAATAAAGATGTTACTCCCATTCCTAAAATAATCTGTACCATAGTACCACCTCCTGCAGTTGTGTTTCTATTATACCTCTTTTATTTGTCAAAACTGTGTCATTATTTTAAAAGTTTATTAATTGTATATAAAAATTCATCTACAACCTCTTCCCTTCCCTCTTTTATCTGCTCTACTACACAGCTTTTCATATGTGCTTCAAGAAGACTTTTCCCTACTCCGTTCAATGCCGATTTAGCTGATGATATCTGGTTTAGTACATCGTCACAATATATATCTTCATCTATCATCCTGTGGATGGCTTTTACCTGACCCTCTATACGATTAAGTCTGCTCTTCAGCTTCTTCTTCAGTTCCTCACTGTGATGAGCATTTTTCATATCACAACATTTTTTATCTTCCACGTCTTTACTCCCTTCACTCTTTTATAGAATTTTTCTGTATCCCTCTATACTCTGGATTTAAACCTTTTCAGTCTGAGAGCATTGGTCACAACAGATACTGAACTCATAGCCATAGCTCCCCCTGCTATCATAGGATCTAATAAGTGCCCTGTGATTAGGTATAATCCTCCTGCAGCTACTGGAATTCCCAGAGTGTTATATGCAAAGGCCCAGAAAAGGTTTTGCTTTATATTTCTTATGGTAGCATGACTGAGCTCTATCGCTCTTGCTACGTCTGTTATATCATTTTTCATAAGGACTATCTTAGCACTTTCTATAGCTACATCTGTCCCGCTTCCCACAGCTATACCTATATCTGCCTGAGCTAGAGCAGGAGCATCATTTATACCGTCACCTACCATTATTACCTTCAGACCCTTCTCCTGTAGTTTTACTATCTCTTCAGATTTTCCTTCAGGAAGGACCTCGGCCAGTACCTGATCTATTCCGGCTTTTTTAGCGATGGCTTTTGCAGTCTTTTCATTATCTCCTGTTATCATAGCCACCTTTATACCCATCTCTTTTAATACTTCTACTGCTCTTTTGGAGTTTTCCTTCAGAGTATCTGCTATTCCCACTACTCCTGTAAACTTTCCGTCTATTCCTATAAGGATAGGAGTCTTTCCTTCATGAGCCAGCTCTTCAGCTCTTTTACTCATACCTATCTCTATCTTCTCTTCACCAAAGAGTCTTTTGTTTCCGGCAATAATTATTCTGCCATCCACTCTTCCCTTTATACCTCTCCCGGTAAGGGATTCAAACTCATCCACAGGAAGGATATCTATACCTGATCCTTTGGCATACTCCACTACAGCTTCTCCCAGAGGATGTTCCGAGTGACTCTCTAAACCAGCAAGAAGTTTTATCATCTCCTGCTCATCTACCTCTTCACATATTACATCTGTTACCACAGGTTTTCCTTGAGTTATAGTTCCCGTCTTATCAAATACTACGATATCCCCTCTGTGTGTGAGCTCTAGTGCTTCTCCCCCTTTTATGAGGATTCCCATCTCCGCTCCCCTTCCTGTACCTACCATTATTGCTGTAGGTGTGGCAAGACCTAGAGAACACGGACATGCTATCACGAGGACCGATATCAGTATTGTGAGTGAAAAGACAACGGGACTTTCATGGATATCCACAATTCCTCTGCTGCCAAGGTAGTACCATGCCCCTGCTGATATGAGAGCTATTCCCATTACTGCAGGTACAAAGTATCCTGATATTATATCAGCCATCTTAGCTATGGGAGCCTTAGATCCCTGGGCATCTTCCACAAGTTTTATTATCTTAGCAAGAGCTGTATCCTCTCCCACTGCTGTTACCTTTACTTCCAGACTTCCCTGCTTATTTATACTAGCTCCTATTACTGTATCACCCTTTTCCTTGGATACAGGCATACTCTCACCTGTGAGCATCGATTCATCCACGCTGCTTCTTCCCTTTACCACTACAGCATCCACAGGTATTCTTTCCCCGGGTTTTACAAGGAGGATATCATCTTTTTCTATCTCCTCTACTCCCACAGTGATTATCTTATCCCCTCTTTTGAGGTTTGCTGTTCCAGGCTGTAGATCCATTAGTTTTCTTATAGCTTCAGATGTTTTCCCCTTACTTACTTCCTCCAGATATTTTCCCAGCTTTATCAGAGCCAGTATTACCACTGCTGACTCAAAGTACAGAAGATGGATATAACTCATATCCCCACTTAATATCCTGTATGTTCCGAATATACTATAAAGAAATGCTGCTCCGGTTCCAAGAGCTACCAGGGAGTCCATATTAGGAGCCCTTTTCACAAGA
>Ga0209379_10001069_pt1 | contig 18969 bp, 14 predicted proteins | sample tdDd001_FD_187124 | JGI IMG/M metagenome (GOLD analysis project Ga0209379, IMG submission 187124) | Marine sediment microbial communities from the Atlantic coast under amendment with organic carbon and nitrate - tdDd00.1 (SPAdes)... | ecosystem: Environmental > Aquatic > Marine > Coastal >...
ATGATCGGGAAATTGGATTTCCTTGAATTCATTACAAAATGCATTCAGGTAATTTCTTAATGGGGCAGGATTTGCAATACCAGTTACCAATAAAATCCCCAAGGATTCTTTATTTGAGGTTTTCAAAGCAGCCAGCTTTTGGTCTGTATTAAAAACAGGTTCAGAGGGAGCATAATCCAGGCTTGTGAAGTATAATTCCTGCTGGGGTAGTGGATTGATATCTTTTTTAAGTTTTTCAGCTTCAGAATCACTTAAATCAGTGGGACATTTACTTACGATTATTATATCAGCTCTTTTCTTTCCTGCTGCTCTTTCTCTTAATCGTCCCATTGGCATTACAAAATCCTGAGCAATTGGACGATTGTAATCAATTAACAAAATCGAGAGGCCAGGCTTTATATATCTGTGTTGGTAGGCATCATCAAGTAGAATACAATCCAGCTTTAAGTCTTTGTCTGGATTAAGTAATTCCTGAACACCATTCACCCTATCTGCATCAACAGCGACATTGAGTTTAGGGAATTTTCGATTCATTTGCATGGGCTCATCTCCCAAACTGTGTGAATTTGAGTTTTCATCAGCAAGAACAAATCCTTCTGATTGGCGTTTATAACCTCTACTTAGGCTCGCTAAACGGTATTTGTCTTGTAAAAGTTTAATTAAGTATTCAGTATGAGGAGTTTTCCCTGTGCCACCTACCGAAATATTTCCAACCGAAATGATAGGCAAGTCAAACGAAGTTGACTTTAAATAGCCCCAATCGAACATTAAATTTCGAATAGATAGAATGCTTGCGTAGATCAGAGTAAAGGGAAAAAGCAAGAATTTAAAATAAGACAGAGCTTTGTGCATAGATTAATTTATAGGAATTAATTTGCTCTAAAATTAATTATTTCTTGCGAAAAATGGTCCTGACTGTCATAAAGTAGCAAAGCGATGAAGTATATTCATCGCTTTGTAACCACTAACCGTTATTAACTTCCGAACAAGAAGGGAGTTAATAAATACTAACCCAATGAATCAGATTTTGATCTAATTCTATAGAAAAGTTAAATAATAATATTGAATAAAAAAAATATAATTATCTGGTAATTCGGCTTTTAGGTGTTTTGTTAGAGCTTTATTTTTAGATGATCCCTTTAAGAATAAGACTTTCGGGTATTTATATTAGATTGTAGAAAAGTTTTATTTTTTTTCATCTAATTGATGAAAATTAAAAGACTATTGATGAAAGACTTAAGCTTAGTTAGTCTGGAAATCATTAAAATGTTTTCTCATCATAATACCCTTCATTAATAAATGTTAATAAAAGTCTAAAGCTTAGATCATATTTCCTATCTTTGACTTACAGCTCTCTCTATAGCTGTGGAATTAGGTGTTTGGGGCTATCTCTCTGAATTGATTATATCAAAATTCAATTAATGTAAACACCCATGTTCTATTTTTAGAAATCTAATAAATTCAAATCTCGAAATATGAAGTTATTTAAGAAGAAAGGAATCCTGATAATTTTAGCTGCTCTATTGTTTTGTAGTGGTGCATTTTATGGATTCAACAGGGACGAAAAGAATTTCGAAATCAGTAAGAATTTAAACATTTATCATACGCTTTTCAGAGAGCTCAATATGTTCTATGTCGATGAGATTGATTCTGGTGATTTAATTAAAAAAAGCATGGATGCGATGTTGTCCTCACTTGATCCGTATACAACCTATATTCCTGAATCGGAAATGGAGGATTTTAAGTTAATGACAACGGGAGAGTATGCTGGAATTGGCTCATTAATTAGTAAACATGGTGACGATATTATCATTGCTGAACCTTATAAAGATCTTCCTGCGGATAAAGCTGGCTTAAAAGCCGGAGATGTTTTTGTTGAGATTAATGGAATAAAAATAAATAAGAAGGAAACCAGTGATGTGAGTAACCTACTTAAGGGGCAGGCCAATATGCCACTGACCATAAAAGTACGTCGACCAGGTGTGAAAAAGTTGATTGAAAAAGAAGTTATTCGAGCTGAAATCCAGTTAAAGTCAGTTCCTTATTTTGGTATGTTGGAAGATTCTATTGGTTATATAAATTTGAATCAGTTTACCAATAAGGCATCAGGAGAAGTGAGAAATGCTCTACGTGAACTTAAGGAAAAAAATGCCAAGTCCATTATTCTTGATTTAAGAGGAAACCCTGGAGGTTTGTTGGATCAAGCCGTTGATATTGTAAATCTATTTGTTGACAAGGGTGAAGATATTGTCAGTACAAAAGGTAAAGTTAGCCAATGGGATAAAGTGTATAAAGCTACAAAAGTACCAATGGATACAGAGATGCCGATTGCAGTATTAGTCAGCAGAGGTTCAGCTTCAGCCTCTGAAATTGTATCTGGTGCTATTCAGGATTTGGATAGAGGAATAGTTGTAGGTCAACGAACATTTGGAAAAGGCTTAGTGCAAACAACGCGAAATTTAAGTTACAACTCTAAGTTAAAAGTGACGACAGCTAAATACTATATTCCAAGTGGAAGATGTATTCAAGCTTTGGATTATAGCCATCGAAATGAAGATGGAAGTGTTGGAAAAGTGCCCGATACTCTAATTAATGATTTTAAAACAAAGAATGGTCGTGTCGTTCGTGATGGCGGGGGAATTCTACCTGACTTAAAGGTTGAAACAGAATTGTTCAGTAGCTTATCAGTGGGTTTAATTCGTAAGTTCAAAATCTTTGATTTTGCTTCACATTACACCAATAAACATGCGGAAATTGCCGATGCTACGGCATTTGAATTGTCAGATCAGGATTACGAGGACTTTAAGCAGTTTTTAAAAGCCGAAAAGTTTGAGTATAAATCGGAGAGTACAGAGATATTATCTGCACTTAAGAAGGCAGCTAAAGGGGAAAAATATTTTGAGATTGCTAAAGAGGAGTTCGATAATATTTCAGCGAAATTAACGCCCAATCTTGATCGTGACCTTAAAATGTTCGAGAAGGAAATAAAGACTCTATTGGCTCATGAAATTGTAAAACGATATCATTATCAAATAGGAGGGATTCTGTATGCCCTTCGAGATGACAAGGTTCTAAAAGAAGCCACGACTATACTTAAGGATCAAAAGAAATACGAAGAGATATTAAAAAAATAAGCTTGAAAACTTTCAACTAGATACAAAAAAAGACCTGCAATGAGCAGGTCTTTTTTTTATATAGGGTCGTTTTTATCTTTTATAGTTTCGATCCAAAAGCTAAATCACCAGCATCGCCACATCCAGGAACAATGTATGATTTAGAGTTCAACTCAGCATCGATAGCTCCCATCCATAGTGTAATGTTTTCACCTGCAAGCTTTTCCTTTACAAGTTCAACACCTTCTTTACTAGCGAGAATAGAAACAATGTGAACATGTTTAGGAGTTCCTTTTGTAAGTATAGCCTTATATGCTAATTCCATAGATGAACCCGTTGCAAGCATTGGATCAGCTAAAATCACAACTTTTCCATCAATAGAAGGAGACGCAATGTATTCGAATTTAATCTCGAATTCGCCATCTTCATTAAAGTTACGGTATGCAGAAATAAAGGCATTTTCGGAACGATCAAAGTAGTTTAATAAACCATTGTGTAATGGTAATCCAGCTCTAAGAATAGAAGCAACTACAATTTCATCTTCAGGAAGATTTATTTTTGCAGTTCCAAGTGGTGTTTGAACGTCTTTTTCAGAGTAATTAAACGTTTTGCTGATTTCATAAGCAAAGATTTCACCTACTCTTTCTAGGTTTCTTCTGAATCGTAAAGGGTCGTTTTGAACATTTACGTCGCGGATTTCAGCTATAAATTGGTTGAAAAGGGAATTGTTATCCCCAATAGTATGCACCATGATGTCGTATTTAAAAATTAGCTGAGCGCAAATGTAAGTATATCTATAGAAATATTCTCTATGTTCTTCAGCTCTTTTTTATAAGTGATTGATGTTTTGAGTCTTTGAAGGTTTCATAATTCAAGATTTGATAAATTAGCTTTGCACGTCTTATTCAGTGTTTACTTTATATGTGGAGTGGTGATTAAGACCCTGGTAATTAGCTGTTTTGTGTTTGATAACTTCTAATGTGTAGCTGGTTTTATAAACTTAATATATGAGAGTTTTATTGTTAGGTAAAAAAAGAGGTGCCATTTTAAGCACCTCTAATAAATTTTAAATTAAAATATTTAGATCTTCTTATTCAATTACCTTATCAGCCAATTCCTGAAGATTTAATCCAGAAAAATTACCTGAACTCATAAGAAGTAGGTTTGTTTTTTCGAAGTTTAAGTGCATTAAGTTATCTAATAAGATTTGAGAATCGGTGTAGACCTTTAAATTATTGCCACCAAAGGCCTCTTCAACTTGTTGGGATGAAATTGCTTTTAGTTTTTTGTGTTCAACTGTTTTAGGGTTGAAATAGACCATGGCAATATCAGCCATAGCCATACTGTCTTTGTATTCTGGCAGGAACTCTTCCTTTAAGCTACTGAATGTGTGAAGTTCCATACAGGCTATAAGCTTTCTATCTGTAAATTGGTTTTTAACAGCTTTTGTGGTTGCTTGTAGTTTGGATGGTGAGTGAGCAAAATCCTGATAAACGGTAGTATGCTCATTCTGAGCCAAGGTTTGAAGACGTTTGGCAGCCCCACCAAAGTTTCGGATTGAAGAATAAAATTGCTCGTCGCTTAAGCCTAATTCTTTGCATATTAAATGTGCTCCCTGCAAGTTTTGAAGGTTGTGTTCCCCAAAAATGGACAGCTCAATGTCACCACTCTTGGTTGTTAACGAACTGATACCATCTTTCACCTTATGAGGATGAGAACGATAAGGGAGATAGGTAAGATCATTCCTTTTTTTATTTACCATCGGGCGAATATGTTCATCATTATCGAAGTAAATGAGTGAACCATTAGGTTTTATCAGTTGAATGAATTTTTCAAACTGACTTAGATAGTTTTCGAAGGTGGGAAAGACATTAATATGATCCCATGCAATTCCGGTTAAAAGGGCAATGTGAGGATGGTAGAGATGAAACTTCGGACGAGGATCAATAGGAGAGGCAAGGTATTCGTCACCCTCAAACACAGCAATCTTGGCATTTTTGCTAAGTTTAACCATGGTATCAAAGCCCTCTATTTGCGCACCAACCATATAATCAAAATCGATATCGTTGGATTTTAAAACATGCATCACCATTGATGTGGTTGTTGTTTTTCCATGGGATCCACCAATTACAACCCGTGTTTTATCTTTAGTTTGCTCGTAAATATATTCTGGGTATGAGTAAATTTTCAAGCCCAATTCCTTTGCTCTTAATAGTTCGGGATTATCAATTCGAGCATGCATACCCAAAATAATGGCATCAATGTCGGCCGTAATTTTTTCAGGAAACCAGCCCCATTTTTCAGGTAATAAACCATATTGTTCTAATCGACTTTTAGAGGGATCAAATATTTCATCATCCGATCCTGAAACGTGAAATTCTTTTTTGTGTAAGGCCAATGCTAAATTGTGCATTGCAGCCCCACCTATGGCTATAAAATGGACTCTCATGTATAATATTTTTGCTACAATTGATCGTAGAAGGATCAATCTATTAGTGATTTTATTAACTGATGTTTTATTTGTTCTTATTCAGGGATATAAGTTTACCTGTTTGAATTATAACTTTCAATATTAGGCTTATTAAATTAGCTGAAATATTGTTGAAAATTAAGATTGAACGATTAAAAACATACGAAAGCTAAATATAATCAAATCTGCTGTGATTGGCAGTATTCTTTTTTCTTTATTACTTTAGGCTCTAATATTTAAGATAAGTGATTTTTAAAGAGAATTTTTGGGTTGACAATATGCTTCCTTAATCTTCAAAAATAATAGCAAATACTATGCAAATTTATTCTATAGAAACAGGTGTTTTGAAATGTGATGGAGGTGCCATGTTTGGTGTTGTTCCAAAATTTATGTGGAGCAAAAAATATCCATCAGATGAAAATAATCTTTGCGATTGTGCTTTACGAAGCATGTTAATTGTTGATGGTGATCGTTGCATTCTAATTGATAATGGTGTGGGTGAGAAATTGACAGAGTCTGAGGCTAGTCACCACAATTATATTGCCGATAAAAACCTTAGAGATTCGCTTAAGAAATTAGGATATGCTTTTGAAGATATTACGGATGTTATTTATACACATCTTCATTTTGATCATTGTGGTGGAGCTACTCGTTATAAGAATGGAACAAAAGAGTTGGAGTTGGTTTTCCCTAATGCAAAACATTGGGTGAGTAAGGCACAATGGGAAAATTATTTGAATCCGAATGTTCGTGAAAAGGATAGTTTTTATCCGGAAAATATGATACCAGTTTTTGAATCTGGGAATCTAAATTTTGTCGAAGAAGATTGTATGTTATTTCCCAATGTTGAAGTTCGAATTTTTAATGGACATACGGATGGTTTGATGGCCATTTTGGTTCATGATGGGGATAAAACTATCGTCTTTACAGCAGACTTTATTCCAACCATGGCAAATGTAAATGTCAAATGGGTGGCAGCTTATGATTTGTTCCCAACTGTTGTACTTAAAGAAAAAGTAGATTTCCTTAAAGAGGCGGTAGAAAAGAAATTCACTCTCTTTTTTCAGCATGACATTATGAACGAGTGTTGTTCTTTAGAGCAGACAGAGCGAGGTGTTAAGCCTAAAAGAAGTTTTACACTGGAGAGTTTATTTTAATAGAAAATGTTCATGAATAGTGCTTAAGGCGATTAAATTTTAGATTTCTTTTATTCCAGTATCTTTGTGAAAAAATAATTCAGAACGACATAAATAAAATATGAAGAGCAATAACTCCCCTGATTTTAATACAATTAATGACACACTTGTTAACGTCTCTAAATCGACAGGGAATATTGCTAAGCAGGATCTTCAGAGGGATCAGTCAGCAGTTATTAAAGCGACATTTAAAGATTCTCTGATCAAAGGAGAAGTAAGAGAACAAGGAGTTGATTCAATTTTAATTGTCAACGATTCAATTGAAAGTTCTGATTCTTTGCGGCAAATCGTCGTTCAAGTGGAACCCAAGTATGGAGGAAAGGAGATATCAAGATTTCAGAATATAGGGCTTGGAAATGATTGGCTAGTTGGGGTGATTCTGTTTTCAGCATTTTTACTGGCGGCATCTAAGTTCATGTTTGGTAAATATTTGGCTAAACTAGTTGAGTCGATTTTTAATTACCATACGGCAAGTAATCTTTTTTTAGAGAAGAATATCAACATGATTAAAGGATCTGCTTTGATCAATCTTTTATTTGTTGTCAATATTTCATTATTTGCTGTAAGCATCATAAATCATAATTTAATTTCACCTGTTCAAAAGTATGGATTCAAAGAATTTTGCCTGATTTTCTTAGCAATTCTCTTACTTTATTTAGGAAAGGTTGTCGTTGTTAGGAGCTTAGGATATGTTTTTAAGGGGAATAATGAAAGTAAAGAATACATCTTTACTACATTTTTATACAACAAAAACCTTGGATTATTTCTTTTTCCAGTGATTATAGCTATCCCATTTGTGCAGCCTTATGCTGTGGAATGGCTGATGTACATTGGGGTCTTCATGATTTTATTCTTTTTCATTTTAAGAATTGCAAGAGGCTTGAAAATATTATTCCGTAAACATGTTTCAATATTTTATATGATTTTATATCTTTGCGCACTGGAAATATTCCCTTTGCTAATGATCTACAAATTATTGGTAGGGTAGGAATAATAGAGTGGAAAATAATGTTTTAATTAAAGAATATCGCCTTGAAAATCAAAACAATATTAGTTTCGCAACCGAAGCCCCAAACGGAAAAATCGCCTTATTTCGATCTGGCAGAAAAGTACAACTTAAAAATTGATTTTCGCCCTTTCATTCAAGTAGAAGGTATTAGTGCCAAAGAATTCAGACAAGAAAGAATCAATATTCTTGACCATACTGCTGTTATTTTCACCAGTAGGACTGCTATTGATCATTTCTTTAGAATTGCCGAAGAGATGCGTGTTACGATTCCGGATGATATGAAATATTTTTGTATTTCAGAATCAACAGCTTTTTATCTTCAGAAGTACATCGTATACCGTAAAAGAAAAATATTCTTTGGTGTGAGAGTTTTCGAAGATCTTATCGATACAATCGTTAAGCATAAGAAAGAGAAATTTTTATTACCATTATCTGATATTCACAAGCAGTCAATTCCTGCTTTGTTGAATAAGAATAAGATTAAATATTCAAAAGCTATTCTCTACAAGACTGTAAGCAGTGACTTGTCTGATTTAGCTGATGTAAATTATGATATCCTTGCTTTTTATAGCCCATCGGGAATCAAATCTTTATTACAAAACTTTCCTGAGTTCGATCAGGACGGTACTGTTATTGCAGCTTTTGGACCATCAACTTCAAAAGCAGTGAAAGATGCCGGTCTTCGACTTGACATTCAGGCGCCAATGCCACAGGCTCCATCAATGACTATGGCCTTGGATCAGTACATTAAAGCGTACAATAAAGAGAATAAGGACAAATAAAATATTGTAAGTTGATCTTTATTATTTTGAAGATCTCTATAAAGAAATTTGGGGAAAGCTACTTTCCCCTTTTTTATTTTTCTAAAGTCATCTTTAATATTTAGATGTTTTAGTAATTTTAGACTTCAAGCTCAAATCACGAATAAGTTATGACCGATTCTTTACGATATAGCTTTACAAAAGACGAACGCCTTTGTCATAAAAAGCGTATTAGTAGTTTGTTTGCCGAAGGTAGAGGTTTTACTTGCTACCCTTTTCGTATTGTATGGAAGAGTGCACCGCTTGATGTCGATTTTCCTGCTCAGGTAGCTATCACAGTTACTAAAAGAAGTTTCAAACAAGCCGTTAAAAGGAACTTGTTGAAACGAAGAATTCGCGAAATATATCGTTTGAATAAACATCTGCTTTATAGTGATTTGAATGAAAGAGATGTGCAAATATCGTTTATGATTGTATATTTGCCTAAAACGATTCTGAAATCAGCCGAGATGGATGCGAAACTCGTAAAAGCTCTTAGGCGAATAGGACCTGAATATGACAAGTATACTGCGAACATTAAAAAAGGGGATTCTCTTCATCATGATACTACCGATTAGGTTTTATCAGATGTTTATTTCTCCAATGACGCCTTCGGCTTGCCGATATACACCTTCTTGCTCTACCTATGCTATTCAAGCGCTAAAAACTCATGGCCCTTTCAAGGGTAGTTACCTTGCCATAAAACGAATTCTTTCCTGTAATCCTTGGGGTGGACACGGACATGATCCTGTACCTTAGGAACTTATTTTCTTTTACTTTAAAAGAAAGGATGAAACATCTCTTATCAGGCTTAACAAATGATTTTTGTTAACTTTGATTTCGATTATAAAACGATGAACACATGATAACAAATGACCAGCTAAAAGATTTAGCGGAGCGCACGATAGCGTTGAGGAGGTATCTTTGACATTGATGCCAAACTAATTCAGATACAAGAAGAAGATCTGCGAACTCAGGCTCCTGGTTTTTGGGATAATCCCAAGGAAGCTGAGTTGCAAATGAAAAAAATTAAGGTTCTTAAATCGTGGGTTGAATCTTACGATGAGGTTAAGGCTGCTGAGGAGGATTTACAGGTTCTTTATGAATTTGCTAAAGAGGGTGAGGCAGAGCCTGAAGATGTAGATGAGCAATATGCTCTTGGAAAAAAACTACTTGAAGAACTGGAACTAAAGAACATGCTTCGCAAGGAAGAAGATCAAATGGGAGCTATCCTTAAGATCAATTCCGGAGCAGGTGGAACCGAGAGTTTAGATTGGGCCGGTATGCTTTACCGCATGTATTTGCGTTATGGCGAAGCCAATGGTTATAAGGTTCGCCAATTGGAATACCAGGAAGGCGACGAGGCAGGTATTAAATCTGCAACCCTGGAATTTGAAGGTGATTTTGCATTCGGATTCCTAAAAGCCGAAACTGGTGTTCACCGCTTGGTGCGTTTATCACCTTTTAATGCGGCCAATAAGCGTATGACTACCTTTGCTTCGGTTTACGTTTACCCTGCAATTGATGATTCTATCGAGATTACTGTAAACCCAGCAGATGTTACCTGGGATACTTTCCGATCAGGTGGAGCAGGAGGGCAGAATGTGAATAAGGTGGAGACAGGCGTTCGCTTGCGACATGCACCCACTGGCATCATCATAGAGAACACCGAAACACGTTCGCAACTGGGAAATCGCGAGAATGCCATGCGCTTGCTTAAATCGCAGCTTTATGAGCTTGAATTGCGTAAGAGACAGGAAGAAATTGATAAGATTGAAGGTTCCAAGAAAAAGATAGAGTGGGGATCGCAAATCCGCTCGTATGTGATGCAACCGTACAAGATGGTTAAAGACGTCCGTACGGGTCACGAAACTTCCAATGTACAAGCCGTTTTAGATGGTGACTTGGATGGATTCATCAAAGCCTATTTGATGGAGTTTGGTGGTGAGAATAAAGACAACTAATACAGTTAATAGATATTGAAGAGCAGAGACTTTATAGTTTCTGCTCTTTTTTTATTTACAAACCTCAAATTCAAAACCTCTACTCCTTAACTCATCAATCAAACGAGGTAAGGCATATCTCATATTCGCTTCTGATTTCACATGGTTGTGAAATAAAATAATTGAACCCGGTCGAATACTTTTAAGAACGGCTTGGTAGCATTCTTCTGGTGTAATATCCTGACGATAATCTTCACTTAAGACGTCCCACATGATTATTTTATAATCCTTTAAGAGCTTTTTGGCTTGAGAACGTTTAATCATTCCATAAGGAGGACGGAATAGTTTGGAATCGATGTAGTGACTTGCCAATTTTACATTGTCAACATAGCTTTGTGTTTTATTCGTAAAACCTCTCAAATGATTGTGCGTGTGATTACCTACAGCGTGTCCATCATTTAGTATTTCCTGGTAGATTTCAGAGTGTTTTCTCACATTATCGCCCACACAAAAGAAAGTCGCTTTTACATTCTTGGACTTAAGAAGATTTAAAGTCCATGATGTCGATTCAGGAATCGGACCATCATCGAAAGTGATATAAACGACTTTTTTGCCCGTGTTGTAATCCCATATAAGACTAGGAAAGATGTTCTTTAATAATTGAGGTATTCTTACGAATCGCATAAAATAAATGAATTTGATTCATCAAAAGTATAAGTCTTGACTGAAAATGCATGAAAAAATGAAGAAATATATTTTCACATCTGGCTGTATTTCTGGTGTTTTTCATGTTGTAAGATGTTAAAAGTTTGAAATTTACTTGCAGGAATTAAACAAGTGTTTAATTTTGCCTCAAATTAATTGATATGGAAGATAGTAGATCTAAAATTTTGAATGCCTCAGCAGAGCTATTTGTAAAGAATGGTTATGATGGGACCAGTGTGCGACAAATCGCAAAAGAAGCTGGTGTTAATATTGCTATGATATCCTATTATTTCAAATCTAAGGAAGGTGTCCTGATTGATTTGATCTCTGAAACTGCCAGACAATTAAAAGAAAAAACGGATCAGATAAAATCGCTGGATCTTAAGCCACGTGAGAGAGTATCAAAATTGTTTATAACGATTATAGATCATTTTGTTGAGCACGATATGGTGAGTTATGTTTTTGGAACAGAATTGTCTTTAAATCGGAACAAAAACATTGTCGATTTGATCTTATCTATCGTATCAAAAAATCACAAATACACTTACGAATGCATTAAGGCTTGTAGGCCTGATATGGATGAAACCATCTGCAAGATGATTCCGGTTATGATATTGGGGATGGTTAATAAGGCTTTATCAACCCCAAGAGCATTGGATACAGCCTTGGATAACCAGAGCTTTTCAAGTGACAATAAGAGTGAGATTAGAAAATATTTACACCTCTTTGTTCAGGATTACTTAACCCTTCAATTGGGAAAAGAGTAAGTAGCATAAGGTGACTAACCTGCGAGAAAATTGGCGTTTTTTTACGTCTAGGAATTAAACAAACGTTTAATTAATAAGTTGAAATGATTAAAATGAAATATCTAAATAATAATTTGATGACATCAATAAGATTATTGGGAGCCGGATTAATTTTATCCTTATTCCTTTTTGGCTGCAAGGCTAAAACAGAAGTTGAAAAGACTGTACGACCAGTTAAAGTTGTACGAGTAGAGAGTAGGAATAACTCATCTATCCACACTTTTCCTGGAAAAGTAAAGGAATCGCGAGAAGTGAAATTGGCATTTCGAGTGCCAGGTCCTTTGGTTCAGCTTAATGCAAAAGAAGGCATGTTTGTAAAAAAAGGCGATTTGTTAGCTGAGATTGATCCTCGTGATTTTCAAGTGAATTTGGAAGCTGCCAGAACCAATTGGGAACATGCAAAGCGGGATGCTAAGCGTTATCAGGAGCTATTTGAGAAAAAATCGGTACCAGAGAGCACTAAAGAAAAGGTAGAAGTTGCTGCTGCTGTAGCTGAATCGAACTATAATAAGGCAAAAAATGCCTTGAACGATACCAAGTTATATGCTCCATTCGATGGTTACGTACAAACTAAAATGGTTGAAAATTTTGAAAAAGTTGGAGCAGGTTATCCAATTGTAACCTTATTAGATGTTTCTGTTCTTGAGGTGATTGCAGGTGTTCCTGAGAGTATCGCTAGTCATTCTGATGATTTTAAATCTTTCACTTGCACAGTAAAGAATGGTAAAACAAGAGTTATCGCTGCAAAACTAAAAGAAATTAGTAAAAAAACGGCTGGCAATAATCAGGTGTATCCAATCAGAGTGTACTTAAATAAGAAAGAAGCGAAGAATCTTCGACCAGGTATGAATGCCAGTTTAAATATTGAGATAAGTGAAGCGAGCACTACAGATGGCTTCGAACTTCCTGTCGCATCTGTTGTAAATTATAAAGGAAAAAGTATTGTTTGGGTTTATAACGAAAAACAGAAGATAGTTAATCAACGTGAAGTTGAGGTCATTCGATTATTAGCCAATGATAAGGTTTTGGTTCGAAATGGGATTCGTACTGGCGAACAAATTGTAGTTGCTGGTGCGACTTTCCTAATCGATAAACAAGCCGTGAAGCTATTGGCTCAAAAGACCAATTCTAACATAGGAGGTTTACTATGAATATCGCTAATTATTCGGTGAACAACAGGGTTGTAATCTGGGTTGCCGTTTTCTTTAGTCTTGTTGGAGGGATATTTTCCTATACGAAGTTGGCAAAGCTCGAAGATGCTGAATTTACATTAAAAACAGCTTTAGTTATTACATCCTACCAAGGCGCATCCCCTCATGAAGTTGAGTTGGAAGTGACGGATGTAATTGAACGGGCAGTTCAGGCCACAAAAGGACTTGATTTTATTGAATCAGAGTCAAAAGAAGGTCTGTCTATTGTAACCGTAGAGATTAAAGGGAGCAAGAAAACTCATGAAATGCCCCAAATTTGGGATGATTTGAGAAGAAAAGTAAACGACTGCAGGCCTTATTTGCCGCGGACTGCTTATCCTATGGTTTTAGATGATTTTGGAGATGTGTATGGTGTATTTCTTTCTCTTTCGGGTGAGGGATATAGTTACGCAGAGCTTCATGATTATTCGGCTATGTTGAAGCGTGAGCTTTTGATGGTAAAGGGGGTTGCAAAAGTTAAGCTTTTCGGAACAAAAACAGAGAGTATCGAGATTAATCTGTTGAGTTCTCGAATGGCAAGTTTTGGAATTAATCCCGGACAAGTCATTGGTATTCTGAATGACTTGAATTCAAGATGGGATAATGGACAGATTGAAGTTGATGGACAGAGAATAAAAATTCGTGATCGAAGTAGTTTTAAAACGGTTGAAGAAGTTGGTGATTTGGTGATTCAGGATTACAGTAATCAACAGATAAAACTTAAAGATATTGCTGAGATAAAAGAAGCTTATCAGCAGCCAGTGAAGAACTTAATGCGTTTTAATGGTAAGGAGTCAATTGGCTTAGGTTTATCTATGTCCTGGGGTGTGAATGTGATGGATGTAGGTGAGGATATTGATAAACGCCTTGCTGAATTGAATGGACAATTACCAATTGGACTAAATATTGAAAAAGTTTATTTCCAATCGGATGAAGTTGCAGAGTCAAATAGTTTATTCATGACCAATCTTGCCGAGTCAGTTGCTATTGTAGTTGTGATTCTTCTTTTGTTTATGGGTTTACGATCAGGATTACTGATTGGGAGTGGTTTGATTCTTACAATTCTGGCCACTTTCATCGTGATGTTAGCTGGTGATATTGCTTTGCAACGAACCTCTCTGGCTGCTATCATTGTTGCTATGGGTATGTTGGTTGATAATGCTATTGTAGTCACCGATGGAGCGCTTGTGGCTCTGCAAAGGGGACATTCAAGGCGAAAATCAGCACTGATGGGAGCGGAATCGACGATTTGGCCTTTGTTTGGTGCGACCCTGATTGCTATTTTAGCTTTCCTTCCTATTTATATGGCTCCAGGCTCAGTTGGTGAAATTTGTAGATCTATGTTTCAGGTTTTGGCTATCTCTTTGGGATTGAGTTGGTTATTTGCTGTAACACAAAATGTTCTTTTTAGTGATGTTTTCCTAAAAGTGAACAAAAACTCTTTAAATAAAGAGCCTTTCTCAGGAAAAGGATACAAAATATTTGAGAAGCTTTTGATGAAGGTTTTGCGTCATCGTTTAATTTCACTAACAGCAGTTATACTCGTTTTGATTGGCAGTTTAATGGTTTTTGGTAAAGTTAAGAAGCCATTCTTTGTCGAGTTAACAAAACCATTAGTAACGGTGAATTATTGGTTGCCCGAAGGAACCGATATAAAAGAGGTTGAAGCTGATCTGAAGGAGATTGAGCAGTATGTTATGAACATTGATCATGTGACATCTGTAACAACCGCTATTGGTGAATCTCTACCACGTTATATCTTGATGGCTGAAGTTGTTAAGAATAACTCGTCTTATGGACAGCTTTTGGTTAGAGCTGATGAGTTTGATAATCTGGCTAAGGTGAGAAGCACAATTGATACCTATATCAAGGAGAATTATCCTAGAGCAAATGAGCATTCAAAGTTATTGCTGGGAGGTCCACCATTGGAGTTTAAGATTGAGGCCCGATTTATGGGACCAGATCCTGCAGTTTTACACGCTTTGGCTGATCAAGCTAAGGATATCATGCGAAATGAAGAGTTGGCAATTAATGTTCGCGATGACTGGAGACAGAAAGTGATGACTTGGGAGCCTGTTTATAATCAGGAGAAAGGCAGACGTGCTAATGTTAATCGCCAACAAATGGCAATGGCATTACAATCGGCAAACGATGGTGCTGTGGTTGGACGCTTTTACGATGGTGATCAAGCCCAAAGCATTTTACTAAAGGTTGTAGATGATACCCATGATCAGAATAACCAGTTGCAATACTTGCCAGTGTGGGGTGGTGGTGCTTCTGCTACTATTCTCGATCAGGTTCTAGATGGTTCAAATATGGCCTGGGAAGATCCTGTGATTCGTAGATTTAACCGTCGTCGTTCTATTACAGCACAATGTGATCCTATTTCTTCTGACATTACGGGCGATCAGTTGTTGGCCAAATTAAAAGATAAAATTGAAGCCATTCCATTACCTGAAGGTTATTATATGATGTGGGATGGTGAGCATAGAAAGCAAGTTGAGGGGAATCAAAATGTGGGTGCATTTCTACCACTGGCTATCATTCTGATGATGATAATCATTGTAATTTTATTCAACTCTTTCCGTCAGACCATGATTATTTTCTTGATGTTACCACTTTCATTTATTGGAGTAGCTAACGGATTATTTGTCTTTGATAAAGCCTTTGGTTTTATGGCAATTGTTGGTTTTCTGGGCTTACTGGGAATGGTAATCAAGAATGCTGTTGTTCTGATTGATCAGATTAATGTGCTGATAAAAGAGAAATCACCACTTGAAGCGGTTGTAGAATCGGCCATATCGAGAATGCGTCCTGTAATGATGGCAGCCTTAACGACAATCTTAGGAATGATTCCTTTGATTAATGATGCTATGTATGGCTCTATGGCGGCAACCATCATGTTTGGATTGCTTTTCGCGACCATTTTAACCCTATTTGTCGTGCCACTATTCTTTTGCTTGTTCTACAAGATTAAGATTGTTGATTAATTGAAATGAGATTATAGATGTGAGACAAATTGTTTCACATCTATTAAAAAATAATACAATGCGATATAAATTATTATTAGTGTTTATTGCTTCAATCTGCTTTGCAAAGCCTTCCACTTCACAAGAGGTGTTGAGTTTAAAGAAGTGTAGAGAGTTGGCAAAAGAACACAATCAGGATGTTCAAAATGCAGCCTTAAATGTTGCGATTTATGAAAGTCATCTGAAATCAAATAAAACGAATCAGTTACCTAAGCTTGATTTTTCTGCTAGTTTAACTCGTCTGGGAGATCCTCAGGTGACAAAAATGCCGGCTTTTCAGCTGCCTAATGTAGATTTAAGTCCTAGTGGTGTACTTTTTCCTGGCGGAACGCTTTACGAGGCACCAGAGAACTTATATAAGCTTAATTTGTCTCTAATTCAGCCTATATATATGGGAGGAAAGCTGAGAAACTTGAATAAGCTTAGTCAAAAGAATGTTGACCTTTCGAAAGAGAACCTTCGTCTGGAAAAATCGAATCTCTTGTTGGAAACAGATGATACTTATTGGACCATTGTTTCTTTAAAGGAAAAAGTGATTTTAACACTAGAGAGTATCAAGTTCCTTGAAGAGTTTAAGAAGGATATTAACAATCGATATGAAGTGGGTTTAGCCACAAAGAACAATGTTTTGCAGGCTCAAGTGAATCTGAATCATGTGAAACTGGCCAATATTGAAGCCGAAAATGGTGTTGATTTAGCCAATATGTCCCTTTGTCGATTAATTGGGTATCCTCTTTGGAAAAAAGTTCAGTTGAAGGACTCCGTGGTGAATAAAGCCATACTTCCTGATTTTGAAATAGCTCACAAAAAAGCATTGGCTCAACGACCTGAATTAAAGATGAGTCAACTGGCTGTTGATATGGGAGAGCTTGGCATTAAAATGACGAGAGCAGATCAATTGCCAAGCCTGAATGTTGGTGTGAACAGCTATTACGGTAATCCAAATCATTTTGGAGTTGATGAGGGGGAGACTTCATGGAATGCTTCAGCAAAACTAACGGTTCCAGTATTTCATTGGGGAGAAAAAAGACAGGCTGTAAAGCGTAGTAAAATTAAGCATCAGCAGGCTGTGAATGAATTGGAAAAAAATAGAGATCTCATTGCGCTTGATGTGCAACAATCATTGTATGCGCTAAAGGTCGCTATTTCGAAAATGAGCTTTACTGAAACTTCATTGGAACAGGCTGAGGAAAACTTGACAATCACTCGAAACAATTACTTGGTTGGTGTAGCTTCAGTGACTCAGGTGCTCGATGCACAAGTGTCCTGGCAATCATCTTACAGCAATTATATTGATGCAAAAATTACTTGTCAGCAGAAATATTCCGTTTATCTGAAAGCGATTGGGGAGCTTGATCAGATTTAAAACTGACTTGTAATTGATTTTGGAAGAGTATGAAATAAAATGAGGGGATGTATAAACATCCCCTCATTTTTTTATTCACGTTTTACAAGTTCTTTTTTCTTGTAGAGTTCAACAATCCGTTTCATCTCGCCAAGCAAAGCCTCGTTTCTTCTTCCTGACCGAACAAATTCTGACAGACTTGTTGGATCAAGGCTATTATAATATTCGAGTTCCTGAGTTAATCGTGTATGGATTTTACTCATCATTTTCATTGCTGTATCACGCTGACCAAGTTTTAAATAATTTTCAGCCATTAATAAAGCGATATAGTCGTATGAACTGACTTCGTTAGGCAATAATTCTCTGCTTCTGTCCAAAACCTCTATTGCCTTGGCATTTTTATTTTCAGAGATCAAAGTGTTTGATAGACTTAGAAAGTTGTTTCTCAAATTCAGGCACATTCGTTTGATGTTTTCATCTTTATAGATGCCTTCTTTATTGATGTTGCCCCATTTGAATTTTGTCATCATATTTTTGAATAAAATATCTGAATCAATTCGTCCGAGGTTGCTGGCTGTATCCTTGGTTTTAATCGGGATTAATCGATAAGCTAAACCTTCCAGTTGAAAGTAATCTTGAAGGCCGTAGTAACCCGATTTTGGTACAGTTTGGGAGAAATAAATCGGACGTTCCCAATTATTGGTTAAGAGCATATCATAAAGCGCTAAACCCGCTTTTTCCATGTAATTCTGATTGAGTTGCCATTCCAACTGAGGCACGATATGTGTTGAATCTTCTACAGATACCGTTTGTGTGGCCAGAACTTGTTTTTTATCAACGGGTAGTCTAAATTTTCTCGCCGGAATATGATCAATTCTCTGATCGTATCCGTAAATTGTTTTTGTACTTTCCTTGTCAGACAGGACATACTCAAGGGCATCTTTTAAATTCAGACCCTTATTTTTCTTAACCCAGGCTTCAAATCGTGGGTCGTCCACAATATAAACAACATCGCGATTCCCCATCAAATATTTTTCCTTTTCCATAGAAATAGGCAGACTTTTTGAATCGTAATTATCTCGTTTCATTTGGTCGATATACCAATCTGTTGAGAGATAACTTAGATTACAAACTCGTACATCGGTTCTGATTCCTTCAACTTCCTGTAAATACCAGAGTGGGAAGGTATCGTTGTCTCCCATGGTAAATAAGATCGCATTGGGGGCGCATGAATTGAGGTAATTATAGGCCAGGTCGTGAGCAAAATAACGATCTGATCGATCATGATCATCCCAATTTTGCTGAGCAAGTAAAACAGGTACAGCTATGAAGCAAACAGATGAAGCAAGAATCAAGCTCACTT
>Ga0209379_10001071_pt1 | contig 18957 bp, 13 predicted proteins | sample tdDd001_FD_187124 | JGI IMG/M metagenome (GOLD analysis project Ga0209379, IMG submission 187124) | Marine sediment microbial communities from the Atlantic coast under amendment with organic carbon and nitrate - tdDd00.1 (SPAdes)... | ecosystem: Environmental > Aquatic > Marine > Coastal >...
GCAAGCACGAGCCTATCGAGGTCAAAAAAGGCTTTCCGAACGATGACGAGGATGCCCAGCGCCGTATGATCATGGCAACCTTCGAGCAGGATAACGGCAAAAAAATCACCGTCCTCAATGGCTACTTCCCACAAGGCGATAATATTAGCCATGAAACGAAATTTCCGGCAAAAGAAAAATTCTATGCTGATCTAATGGGCTACTTAAATGACCACCATAACAACGAAGAAGAAGTGATTGTGATGGGCGATATCAATATCAGTCCAATCGATCTGGATATCGGCATCGGACCGGCCAATGCCAAGCGCTGGCTAAAAACGGGAAAATGTTCCTTTCAGCCTATTGAGCGCGAGTGGCTGAAAAAACTGATGGACTGGGGTTTCCTTGATACCTTCCGTCAACTTCACCCTGATGTTGACGACAAGTTCTCGTGGTTTGATTACCGATCCAAAGGCTTTGTTGATAACCGCGGCCTTCGCATTGATGTCGTACTGGCGACCCCTTCACTGGCTGAGCGCTGTGTCGAAGCTGGGATCGATTACGAGCTTCGTGGCATCGAGAAGCCGTCTGATCATGCGCCAATTTGGTCTACGTTCAAGTAACCGCACCGAGAAAAGCAAAAAGCCCAGATTTTCTGGGCTTTTTTACGCTCACTGTTTTCCCGGAAACTAAATTCTAGGATCTCATACTAGCTCAACGGCCGTAAATGCTTCATCCAGTGCCCTTCCAGCTTTCTGAAACCCCAGATGATGACAAAAGTAAGCATCATGTAACAAATGCCTGCAAACAGAAATGACTCAAATGGCGCATAGTAACGTGAATTGACAATTCGGGCCGCCCCCGTCAGATCAACGATGGTGACGATACCCGCCACGGCCGAGCCATGAACCATAAAGATCACTTCGTTACTGTATGCCGGCAGTGCTCGCCGGAGGGAGCTAGGCAGGATCACTCGGCGAAATGCCTGAGGTGTACTCATACCATAAGCCTTTGCCGCTTCAATTTCGCCCTTTGGCATGCTGTTGATTGCACCGCGTATAATCTCGGCTGTGTAGGCTGCGGTATTTAGAACAAAAGCAAACAGTGCACAGAACCAGGCTTCCTGCCACAAAGTTCCCTGAACAACAATCAGCTGGCTTAGCCCATAGTAAATTAGGTACAGCTGGATTAGCAGCGGCGTACCTCGAAAAAAGTAGATGAAAGCCCATGCAGGTCCGAATACCACCGGCAGTTTACTGTTTCTGGCAATGCCAATTGGAACCGCAATCAGCAAGCCGAAAACCAAGGCGACAAACACCATCCAGACCGTGGTATAGAAACCTTCGAGGTACAGTGGCCAGCTTTCGATAAGAATACTAAAGTCCATCACTTACCTCGTGTGAATACTGAATTTACGCTCTACCCACTTAAGTGCCGATGTGGAAAAAGAGGTAAAGATAAGGAAAATAACAGCAACCGTCATATAAAAGGTAAATGGCATCTGTGTGGTTCCCGCAGCCAACGCGCCTTTACGGACCATATCATCGAGCCCAATGATCGATACCAGTGCGGTCGTTTTCAGCAACACCAACCAGTTGTTGCCAAATCCGGGTAATGCATGGCGGATCATCTGCGGCAACAAAATACGGTAGAAGGAAAGAAAGCTGCTCATTCCATAGGCTTTTCCGGCTTCAAGTTCCCCCTTATCAACCGATAAAATCGCACCGCGGAACGTTTCTGCCATATAGGCACCAAAGATAAAACCAATCGTTAAGATACCAGCCACAAACGGGCTAATTTCAATATAATCCGGTAAATACTCCGTCCACTCATGGTTAGGATCCGATGAGGTGAAGTAGTTATTAAGCCACTCGTTGATATTATACAGGCTGTCATTCAACAACATCTGCCCGCCGAAGAAGATCAGCATCATGAGTACCAAATCTGGGATCCCGCGGATCACAGTGGTATAGAGTGTGGCTATCGCCCTCGCCCAGCGATACGGAGAAAGCTTCGCCAAAGCACCCAGCATACCTAAGATCATGGCCAGCACTAGCGATAGCAACGCTACCTGCAGGGTAATCCATGCCCCTTCAACCAGTGACCATTCATATCCTTTTAAATCTAACAAAAGGTTGCTCCTTTATACTGCAAAGGGAAAAGTAACCAGAGACGAGTAACGAGCACCTCGGCTCGAAACTCACCTCTAGACACTTATACCTACAACGCTTTACTGCCCATAGACATCATAGGCGAAGTATTTCGCCGCGATTTCCTGGTAAACGCCTTTTTCACGCAGAGACTTAATCGCCTGATCCAGCTGCTTGGTAAGGTCTTTGTCTTGCTTACGCACGGCAATGCCGAAACCATCACCAAACCATTGCGGATCCGTCAAAGCCGGACCAATAAACTCATAACCATCGCCACCGCTCTTATTCAGTAAACCTTCTTCCAGGGCAGAAGCATCGCCCAGGATAGTTGCAATACGGCCAGCTTTCAGATCCAGGTAAGCATCATCAAAAGAACCATAGCGAACAATAGATACCGAACCACCAAAGTTGTCAGTCAGGTACTTATCATGGGTTGTCGCACGCTGGACGCCCACCTTTACACCTTCCAGACCGGCTTTGGTAAACTCAATATCAGTACCCTTCCTGGCAACAAACTTGTTTGGAATAAGGGCGTATTTGCCAGTAAAGTCAACTTTCTTCTTGCGTTCTTCAGTGATAGACATTGCCGCGATAATGGCGTCATATTTACGCGCCAACAATGAAGGAATAATGCCATCCCAGTCCTGGGCTACGATCTTGCATTTCACCTGCAACTCTTTACACAGGGCATTGGCCATATCAACGTCGAAGCCTTTCAATTCGCCATTCGGCTCAGTCCAGCTAAATGGAGGATAGGCACCTTCGATACCGAAACGTACCACTTTCCAGTCTTTTGCCTGCACTGATGTCACTCCTAGTGCTGATACCACGGCAGCTGCCAAAATCCATTTTTTCATCTTCTACTCCTGTTGTGTTTGCATCTGTACGGCCTGTCCCCAAACATAACCAGCACAGTGATTAAAATACCGAACTTTCAGTTTAGTAAATTGAAGAGATAAATTGCTGTAGCCTTTCTGATTCAGGGTTGGTGAACAACTTGTCAGGATGCCCCTGCTCCTCAACCAACCCGTGATGTAAAAACATCACTTGATTTGAAACATCACGGGCAAACGCCATTTCGTGCGTCACCACCAGCATTGTTCGGCCTTCCTGTGCCAAATCTTGCATTACGCCCAGTACCTCGCCCACCAGCTCGGGATCCAGTGCTGATGTAGGCTCGTCAAATAACATCACCTCTGGATCGACCGCCAAGGCTCTTGCTATTGCTGCCCGCTGCTGTTGGCCTCCCGAAAGGTGACCGGGGTAATAATTGCGTCGCTCGTACAGGCCCACTTTCTTCAGTATTTCCTCGGCTTTTTCAATCGCTTCCGCTTTAGGTACACCCAACACATGAATTGGCGCCTCAATGACATTACCCAGTACTGTCATATGAGACCAAAGGTTGAAGCCCTGAAAAACCATCGCTAACCGAGAACGGATTCGCTGCACCTGTTTTTCATCTACCGGTAAAAACTCACCCCGGCGATTATTCTTCATTTTTATCAATTCACCATTCACCCAGATTTCACCCTGAGTCGGCGTTTCCAATAAATTGATGCAGCGAAGGAATGTACTCTTTCCTGAACCGGAAGAACCTATAATTGAAATGACATCGCCACGATGAGCCGTCAGTGAAATACCTTTTAGGACTTCATTCTGACCAAAAGACTTATGCAGTTCCTTTACATCAAGCGCCACTACATCTGCCATGCGCGCTAACTCCTGTTGCTCCGTGAATTGGGAAATTAAGCTCTTTAACGACTCTCGGTGACCATTGATTCGGCCAACTGGCACATAAAACCAGTTAAAGAGATTTAGTCTGTTTTCCGAGCACTTCATCGAAGGTATCACCACGAACCACAATTGGCAACATTTTGTTAACCTAAAACCACCCGGAATCAACAGTTAAATAGCGTGCATAATTAGTCAGTTATCGAGCAAATTTGGCTATTTGATAATAGCCCCGACTTAAGGTAGGTTATTGCGATAAAATCGTCATAGCGCAAGTCTTACCGGATTGGTATATGTTTAAAGCCTCTTTCAATCAAGTTACTCACCTTATCATTCGGCTGTTACTAATTGGTTTGACTTTGTTTTCCAGTCATTTATACGCATCAATATCTGAGCAGAAAAATCGTAGTCTTCTGACTGTTGTCCCCTCGTATACGAATAGGGTTACTGCCAATTTTAATCCATATTCAAAAGCTAGCATGCCAACGACGCATGAGTTCATTTTTGAACCACTAATCATTTTCAACACCCTGCAAAACAACAAGCCTGAATACCGACTTGCTACGGGTTACCAGCTGGATCAAAATCTCAAAGGGATCACTTTTACTCTAAGGAATAATGTCACTTGGTCAGATGGAAAACCATTCACCGCTGATGATGTTGTTTTTTCGTTTTCACTAGCACAAAAATACCCAAAGCTTGATTCACACGGCATAAGTCAATGGGTAGAAAGTGTTCATCGCCGTGGAGCCACAGAGGTCTATTTCAAGCTCACCAAACCCAATGCGCTGGTGGCATATACCTTGGTGTTACTGCCGATTGTTCCCAAGCATCAATGGGAAAATGTTGCAAACCCAGCCTCATTCACAAATGCCGAACCAATTGGTACCGGGCCTTACACCCAGATAGAAGCCTTAAATGAAAATGGCTATTTGCAGTGCAACAATCCGTTCTACTGGCAAGCAGATAAGCGCCACATCGATTGCCTTCGCTATCCGAAAGTGACCAACAATGACGATTTTATTGCGCGAATAGAAAAAGGGGAGTTTGACTGGGCAGGCTCGTTTATTCCGGATATAGAACGCCAATATGCATCCTATTCACCGGATTTTAAATACTGGCTGCCACCTTCCAGCCCAATCAGCCTGCTGTTTAACTTCAAGACTGCCGATCCGGAAATCAGAGCGATCTTTGATAAGGTGGAATTTCGTCGGGCAGTGTCAATGTCGGTACAACGACAACAGCTGATTGATCTCGCCGCCTTTGGCCAAGGTGTGCCGTCAACTCTTGCCTCAGGAATGAGCCAACGCTTTGCCCATTGGGCCGATCCGATCGCGACTGAAAAATACCTACCTTATATGACACACAATCCGGAGTTGGCAAAAGATCTGCTGTCATCCCTGGGTATCACAGATAAAAATGGTGACGGCTGGCGAGAACTTCCATCAGGTAACAAGTTTGAGCTGACGATCCTGACACCAAAAGGCTGGTCAGATTTTAATATCACTGCCCTGCTACTGGCGGACATGATGGAGTACATTGGCATTAAAGTTCATCCGGTAGAGGTGGGTTTTAATCACTTCGTGGATCGCTTGACTGCAGGCGACTATACCTTGGCCCTTACTAACTATCCCCAGGGCCCTACGCCGTTTAAGTACTTCGATTCCGCCTTCAATAGCCGCTATCAAGCCCCGCAGTATCCGCGCTATGCAATGCACTTCTACCAAAGCTCTCGGGTCGATGAACTGCTCGCACAATTTCCGACAGTCTCAACCGCTCATCAGCGACTGGCTATTATTCGCGAACTCAACGAGATTGTCGCCGGTCAGCAAGTTACGGTTCCGCTCTACAATACCGTGCAGTTTTATCAGTATAACACTCAGCGTTTTACCGGCTGGTTCAATGAAAATAACCCTGTCGCTAGCCCACTCATTTGGCCACAGGCACCGGAAAGGTTATTGCACGTGCTTGCCTTGCGACCGAAAGAGTAACTGGATTATATATACTCGGGGGAAGTGTGACCTACACTTTCTCGTCATTCGACGGTTGACTACTACAACACTCATCCTGCAAAAAGCCGACGACCCCTTCCAACATGTCATATTGCGGGATGCAATACAGTGTTCTCCCCTCTCGCTGTTGTTGAACCAGACCGGCAGAGACAAGTCCAGAGATATGGTGTGACAATGTCGAACCTGGTATGCCAAGCTCTTCCTGCAGCTTACCGACAGGCAACCCGTTATGCCCCGATTTCACTAAATGTTTATACACTCGCAGTCGCGTTGGGTGCCCAAGCTCTTTCAATGCCTTAGCAACAATTTCCAGTTCCATAATCAATTCCGTCATACGTTTATATTTCGATAATACCAGAAATGAATTAACAGCCCTAGCGCTCAATCTTGTATTCCAAGAAAAGAAAAGAAAAAGGCAAGCCCGACTGAACGTCGAACTCACCTTTCTTGACTCTCGCCTAAATCCTATAACCTAGAACCTAGAAACTCGGTTCCAAGCTTCGGCATCCTGCGATTACACCATCGCGGCACCGGCAAATAGAACGATAACCGTCACCACTAGCACTATGATCACAAACGGCATCACCCATTTCAGGAAACGCTCATAAGGGATTTTCGCCAAGGCCAAACCGGCAACAAGGTGACCCGCCGTCGGCGCAAAGAGATTGATCCAGCCACTTGCAGACTGGTAAGCAGTAATGATCAAATCACGGCCAATGCCAGAGAAGTCAGCCAATGGTGCCATCAAAGGCATAGAGACCGTTGCTAAACCCGATGTTGATGGAATAAAGAAGCTCAATACAATGTGGACAAAGTACGTCACCACAACAAACACACCAGACGACAAGCCAGTAACGGCACCTTCAGCCCAGTTAAGAATTGTGTCGATGATCACACCGTTATCCATCACAACATAGATACCACGGGCAACCGCAACCACCAATGCAACGCCGATCAGATCTTTGGCCCCTTCAAGGAAGGTCTTGATAAAATCGCCTTCGGACATCCGGTTGATCAGCGCAATCAAGATGGCAGAAGCCAAGAAGAGAGTCGATAGTTCATCAAACCACCACCACAGAGTCGGGATAGCTGTAATCCCCATGTCTTCCCATGGGATCACACCGTAGATCATCACCAGGAAAGCACCGAAGAACACGCTCATCGTCAGTTTTTGCTTGGTCGTGAACTCACCGGTGTCTTCACTTACATGAGAAAACTCATCGTTGAACTCAATGTCAGCAAGCACTGACTGCGACTTGTCAGCTTTGACCTTCGAGGCATAGCGCATCACAAACCAGGAAGCCAGTGCAATCAAAATCACCAGCTGAACCACACGCAATCCAATCCCTTCGCCAATTGGCAAGTCGGCAAAGCCGGATGCAATACCTGTAGCAAACGGGTTAACGGTTGATGCCAATACCCCGACACCCGAACCGAGCAGAATGATACCTGCAGCTACCATACGGTCGTAACCGGCAGCTGCCATTACCGGCAATATCACGGCCCAGAAAGCCACCGTTTCTTCCGCCATCCCGTAGGTCGAGCCCCCCAGTGCGAACAAGCTGATCAATACCGGGATCATCATCTGCTCACGACCGTGGAATTTACGCACAATTGCTGCCACACCGGAGTCCATTGCACCGGTGCGCATGGTCACGGCCAGGAACCCGCCGATTACCAAGACGAACAGTGCAACATCTACCGCCTTATGGAAGCCTTTGATCGGTGCCATCAGCACATCAATGAATCCTTGCGGCGAAGACTCCAGCTCCTGATAAGAGCCCGGGACCGGCAACAAGCGTTCCCCGCCATCATAATCAAGCACTTCCGCAGCCGGAATAATCTGATCGGTACCGTTAACGATATAATCGTATTTACCGGCAGGCATAATCCAGGTAAGCAATGCCACGAGGGCAATGATAATAAAGAGAATGGTGTAAACCGTTGGCATTTTGAATGATTTTTTCACTTTGCCGGCCTCAGTTGCTGTGGTCATAGCTCTACTCCCTGCAATTGATAGATCGCATTTGCATACACGTTCATCGCCTTAAGCATGTCATCAATGATGAGGTACTCGTTGGGCATATGCTCAACTTTGTCACGACCGGGAAAAATAGCCCCATAGGCAACACAGTTGGGGATTGCGCGAGCATAAGTTGCGCCCCCAGAGGTCATAGGCTGGCTTTCCAGATCACCGCTTATTTCCTGATAAGCAGCCATCAACGTCTGAATAACCGGGCTTTCTGCCGGCATATACAGTGATGGCAAAACATCAAATTCTTCATATTGAAGATCATACTGTTCAGTGACAGCCTCTATATCGCTGTCAAAATTGTCTTTGCTGAAAGTCACCGGCACCCGAATATCAATTCCTAGCTTGCTGTGCTGAGAATCAATGCAGAGCTGGGCGACATTAAAGGTTAGTCTGCCGCTAACATCCTCAACAGGACCAAAAATCTCTTTGGCATTGGCATCCTGGCCAATCTGCTCGGCCACAAAGCGTATTGCCGGGTGAGTAATGCCTAGTTCGTTCAGAGCAATACACAGGCGGGCAATAGCATTGACACCTTTGATGTCGGCTGCCGCGGAATGAGCCGCTTTACCAAATACCGTCACTTCGGCATCCTCGGCGGTAAAATCAAAACCAAGCTCATCCAGCTTGGTGGCAAGCTCTTCCCAAAGCGGCCCTTCATATTTCGCCAAATCAGGCACCGCATTCAATGCACCACCACAATCCAGTTGCAGCAACTCATCACCCGGGCCATGAAGCCAGGACTGGATCAGCATTTTTTCCGCATGGATCAATGGGAATGCAGAATCCGGCGTAAAGCCGCACTGCGGGACTTCTTCTTTTTCTAGGTAACGGTCAATACAACGCCATAATGTTTCTTCATCGGTACCGAAAATAAACCGAATCCGTTTGTTCAGCTTTATTCCGCTATCAATCAGTGCCTTGACGGCAAAGATGGCAGCCAACGTTGGGCCTTTGTCATCCTGAGTGCCCCGACCATAAAGCTTGCCATCTCGGATTTCCGGTTCAAATGGTGCTGAGTCCCAGGCCGAAAGCTCGCCGGTAGGCACAACATCCAAGTGACCCAGCACACCAATCATCTGCTCACCGTCGCCAATCTCAGCGTAACCGTAATAGCCTTTATGATCTTTATAGATCGCAAACCCCAGTTCATGGCAGAACTGCAGGGTTTCCGTTAAGCAATCATCTATAGGTTGCCCAAATGGTGTATCACTGTCGTCATCCTGGTAAACACTGGGTATGGCAACTAAACGCTTCACTGCGGCAATATAGTCATCACGCATTGCGTTTATATTTGATGCTATCGTTGCTTTCATCGTATCCCTCTTATTCTCATCTTGTTTAGTCTGCATTAATCAAAAATAGCGGGCTAAAGTAATGAATAATTATCAGTAATCAGAATAAAGCATTGAACTATACTCATCTGACCAATTCATTCTGCTATAGCATGGGAAATTTAACTGTGATTACTTTCACTTGGTGTGATTTCAATATGGGACGACGGTCAAAAAGTCAGCATTTACTTTTTTAGGCACAGATAACTTATCCCTCTGGAGAGCAAAATATTACTTACACAGCATACTAATATGCCAAGTCGGAACACATCCATATAAAGTACAAGACAATATAGTATGAAAATTCACCATGCTTTATTGAACAATAGATAAGCTATGACAATCTTACGGTCCATCAATAAAGTATTGATGTCATTATTATATTTATTATTCATCACAATAATACCTTAGATGACAATGTAGATATAAGGCAATATATATAATTTTATTTCATATTATTTAAAATAAAAAAGTTAATCTATTTTATTTTTAGATACGTACTAAAAATAGATAAATATAATAACTCTATTAAGTTAAACTTGCTGGCTATATAATAACGGACAATTCCATTGCTTGCGCCGATGTTATATCAATATGCAACAACAATACCAATTACCATAATCAGTGTCGCTACCAAGTGACGCTCTTTATTTTTACGTTGAGTAATTATGCTAAATACAATTAAAAACCTTCCTTTACGAATACTCCTTTCGTTATCATCAGCATTTGCTGTTCTATGCTTTATTATTACAATAATAATCAGCCAGAATCTATTATCTGAAGTTGAAACCAACACGAATAAGGTCAATGACTTCATCGCTTTTAACAGTACCATGAAAGAATTTCAGGACTTACAGGATGTAAGTCGAATGAAATCGATTTATGCGCTTGGCTTTTATGAGCGTATGGATGAAATGGTTAGTGTCAACGGTGAAAACCTAACCAAAGTAAAGCGTAGTTATAGTGCCTTGATGCAAACAGATAACCGTGCCCTGACTCCACAGGCCAAACAGTCATTAGATACCTTCGTCAATAACTACAAATTGTACGTCCAGGCTTCAGAACAACTCAGAGAACAACGCCAGAAAATCATCAAGATTTATGATGCAACCAGTTGGATCACTACCGATATCACCGCCACCAATTCATTAATAGCGAAGAATAGAAGCACTGATGATATCGATCTTTGGACCCAAAAATTGTCTGATATATCAGATACTGCTGGATTAATGCTTTATCACCTTGCCGTCGGAGTCAAAGGCCAAAGCCAACAAGATACAAAAAAGACATTGGAATACGCTCAAGAATTAAATGCTTATCTCAAAAGCTTCAATCACTGGCCGGAAGCAGAAACTGTAATTAATAATGCCAAGCTTTGGGAACTACAGCTAAAGGAAATTATCCAGCTACAGAAAGACAAGAAAGCAACAACCAATCGTATGATTGAACTGGGCAATAATAACACCAAGATCATTACCTCTTTGGCGGAAGCCTCAATTCATAAAACAGAAGATTTATCTGATAAAAGTTCTGAGCTATTGCAATCAGTTACAACAAGCCAATTAACTGCGACAGCAATTGCAACCGTATTAGCCTTAACGATTAGCATTTTTCTATCAAATGCAATTAGTGGAGTAATGAGTTCTCTTTATCAGGCAGTTAAAGAGCTCGCCGACGGTAACCTTAATGCCCGAACAAACATCAAGGGAAAAAATGAAATTGGTCTGCTAGGCGACAGTCTTGATGATGCGATCTCCCAACTAGCCCAAACAATCCGCTCACTTCGTGGTGTCAGTGACGAAGTGGCGACCTCTTCGACAGAACTAGCCGCTGTGATGACCCAAAGCGAAGTCAACGGCCGCGAGCAGCAACAGCAGGTAGAACAAATTGCGGCCGCCGTGACAGAGTTGTCTGCTGCCGCATCGCAAGTAGACGGTTATGCTAAAACAGCGGATGAGAGTGCCCAACAGGCACTTACTATGGGTGCAGAAAGTACCGAGATTGCCCAGCATTCCCGTCAGCTGACTCAAGAATTAGCCTTGCAGCTTGACGAAACATCAACGCAGGTTACTGATCTCAACGAACAAAGCATTAAAATCAGTGAGGTCATTACGGTCATTGACAGCATTTCCGAACAAACTAACCTTCTGGCGCTCAACGCCGCGATTGAAGCAGCACGCGCCGGAGAAAGCGGTCGCGGATTTGCCGTGGTCGCTGATGAAGTCAGAGTTCTTGCCGCCAAGACCCAGGATTCCACCCAGCAGATCCAAACGATTATCGAACAGCTTCAGCATAAATCCTCTGCCGTGGTCGATGCCGTCAACAACAGCTTGAGCAAAGTCAAAGCCAACAGCGAGATAGCAGAACAGACCAGCAACCAAATTGAATCCATTACCCGGGCTCTAGAGCATATCAGCCATGTCAACGGTGATGTCACCGCTTCGGTCGACGAACAAAGCCGGGCTATTGATGATATCACCCTTAATATCAACACTATTAATGACATCATCAGTCAGAACGTAGCCGGTATCAGCCAGACAGCCGAAGCGAGCAGCCACTTGTCACAGCTGGCAGAAAACCAGAAAAACCAGCTCGGTGAATTTCAAGTCGCAGAGCGATAATACCGCAAGTGGCAAGGACGCCACTTCCTCCTACCATTCACAACATCACATTTCGCCTATCTCTCTGCTACGCTGTTAATGCAGCAGTAAACCAGTGCCATTCCACATGCTTCAACGGATAACATGCAAAGGCAGTAATTTTATTACAGAGCTGCAGCTTAATCGCCAGAAAAGCCAGAAATGGGATTGCTGGCTTTTTTTATGACTATTTCTACAAGCCAATTACTCGATTCAAAAATAGTGACGAAGACTGCCACTTTTGGTGTAGTTAACCCTGTAAGCCGTAACTTACGGGACCCAGAAACAAAAAACCTTCAAAAACAGCAACTTAACACCAAAAACGCCATTTGCGAGCACGTTCACAGTTTTACTTTTGTTATATAACTTCTTTCATTTCTCATAACAAAACCTCTTCTCACTCAATTTTTTTTGGTTTTTTTCCTACATTTTTTTAAGCGTAGTGATCAAGATCAATTCCCTGAAACGGACCAAGCGGTACACTTCGGTAAAATTTGGTGAAATATAATTACACCTAGAATAGCTCGCACCTGGGAGGGTTGAATTTCCAGGTAAGCGCATTAGAGTTACAAACACTAAATACAATAATTATTTAAACGTAGAACGAGGCACTTATGTCATCTGAAGAAAGAAGTTATCAGGAGCTACACCGCCCTGCCTCTGACTTCTCAAGTCGCTCTGACTATCTTGATCATGAGCTGAAAATCATGAAGCCACGCCGCTTTGGTCTTAACCTGCCAGGCCGTGACTTCCGTTTTGAGCTTGAAGATTTAGTCCCAGCCCTAGCCGGTACTATCGGTATTATCGCGATGTACTCTGCGGTAATGATGTCTTGGGCCGATGGCCTGACCGAAGCTTGGGACCATATCAACCTCGGCAAAGAATTCGCCATTGAAGTAGCACGAGTTGAAATGCTCATCCCAGCTCTTCTGTTCTGCGTTCTAGCCTCCGGATTCATCAACCCTCGCGCCAACCTGGCAGGTAACCACGGTCCAATGATCCCATTGATCGGTACCATTGCCCTTGCCGGTGCACACCCTCTTGCTCTTGCTATCCTTCTTGGTGTATTCGGTCTGTTACTTAGCTACTTTAAGGGCGGTTCCAAACTGGTCAACCTGACCGGGGAAGGGGTTGCCGGTGGTTTGCTGGTATTCCTCGGATTTACCGGGGCGATGAGCCAGATTGGCCAAATCCAAAATTGGGCTACCGGACTGGAAAGCGCTGAAATAGCCAAAGGCAGCCTGGGCTATGTCGGCCTGGTTGTGCTGGCGGTTAACATTGTGCTTTATGCATTCCTAGCAAAAATCAACAAACGCTGGTTGGCGATCCCTGCCTGTGCAGTAACGGGACTTCTCGTTGCACTTGCATTTGGTGCAGGCTTTGATCTAACCTTCGAAACCGAAATGGGTCTGCCAAACCTGAACCCTGTTTACTGGTGGGGTTCTACGACTGAAGGTTGGATGCTTGGTCTTCCAAATCTACAGCATTTCATTGCATCACTACCATTTGCCATTCTGGCTGTTGCAATGTGGTCACCTGACTTCCTAGGCCACCGTATCTTCCAAGAGCTGAACTACCCTCGTGGTACTGACAAGGTTCTTATGGATGTGGATGACACGATGACAATGTGTTCAATCCGTCAAATGGTGGGTACAGCTGTTGGTGGTGGTAACATTACATCATCTTGGGGTACTTATATGATCCCTGCGGCAATCGCGAAGCGCCCTATCCCTGGCGGTGCGATTGTTCTTGGCTGTTTGGTTATGCTTATCGCAATCCTTGGTTTCCCAATGGATGTAGCGGTATGGCCACCTGTAATGCGTATCGCACTTCTTGTGGGTGTATTCTTGCCACTGCTTGAAGCTGGTATGCAGATGGTTAAAGACACTAAAGATTCACAGGCGGCTGGTATCTGTATCTTTGCTTCAGCGGTTGCAAACCCTGTATTGGCATGGGCACTGACGATGTTGCTAGATAACAACGGTCTGATTGGTGACAAAGAGCGAGCGAAAAAGCTATCGTTCATGGATCGTATTATTATCCCTGCCTCTGTGCTTATCATCTGCTTTGTAGCGATGCTGGCAGTAGGTATGCTTGAAGGCCAATACGGTATTCCGGCGCTACTATAATTATGAAAGGGCAGTGTCTTGACACTGCCCTCTCTTAACAGACGTAGTTAGTACTAATACGAATAATGAAATCATTTTCTAACTGCAACATTTGGTTTGATTATCCGTATTATTGTTAATGAAAGTGTACTGTTCACCGTCACCTGATGGTGATGAGCTCAACAGCGATTAAATCAGTACGTGTTTTTTCTACTAAAAAGGTAGGTATGTCATGGCAGAGCAATTTGCTAAAGCTTGGGAAGGTTTCGCCGCTGGCGAATGGCAGAACGATGTAAACGTTCGCGACTTCATCCAGAAAAACTACACTCCATATGAGGGTGATGAGTCTTTCCTAGTATCTGAAGGTACTGAAGCGACTAACAAGCTTTGGAATCAGGTAATGGAAGGTATCAAGCAGGAAAACAGCACTCACGCTCCTGTTGATTTCGATACTTCTGTTATCTCTACCATCACTGCGCATGACGCAGGTTACATCAACAAAGATCTTGAGACTATCGTTGGTCTACAGACTGATGCTCCGCTTAAGCGTGCAATCATCCCTAACGGTGGTATCCGTATGGTTGAAGGTTCATGCAAAGTATACGGTCGTGAACTAGATCCAATGGTATCTAAGATTTACTCTGAGTACCGTAAGACGCACAACCAAGGCGTTTTCGATATCTACACACCTGACATCATGAAATGTCGTAAGTCTGGTGTTCTGACTGGTCTTCCAGATGCATACGGCCGTGGTCGTATCATCGGTGATTACCGTCGCGTAGCACTATACGGTATCGATCGTCTAATGAAAGACAAGTTCGCTCAGTTCACGTCTCTACAAGAGCGTTTCGAGAAAGGCGAAGATCTTCAAGCGACTATGCAACTTCGTGAAGAAATTGCAGAACAGCACCGTGCTCTAGGCCAGATCAAAACTATGGCAGCTAAATACGGCTGTGATATCTCTGGTCCTGCAACTAACGCACAAGAAGCAATTCAGTGGACTTACTTCGGCTACCTAGCTGCAGTTAAATCTCAGAATGGTGCTGCAATGTCTCTGGGCCGTACTTCTACGTTCCTAGATATCTTCATCGAACGTGATATCGCTGCTGGCCTAATCACAGAAGTTCAAGCTCAGGAAATGATTGACCACTTCGTAATGAAGCTTCGTATGGTTCGTTTCCTACGTACGCCTGAATACGATGAGCTATTCTCTGGTGACCCAATCTGGGCAACAGAATCTATGGGTGGTATGAGCCTTGACGGACGTACGCTAGTAACGCGTTCTAACTTCCGTTTCCTAAACAGCCTATACACTATGGGTCCTTCTCCAGAGCCGAACATCACTGTTCTTTGGTCTGAGCAGCTACCTGACGGCTTCAAGCGTTTCTGTGCAAAAGTATCTATCGATACTTCATCTATCCAGTACGAAAACGATGACCTGATGCGTCCTGACATGAACTCTGATGACTACGCGATCGCTTGTTGTGTATCGCCAATGGTTGTTGGTAAGCAAATGCAGTTCTTCGGCGCACGTGCTAACTTGGCGAAAACAATGCTTTACACCATCAACGGTGGTGTGGATGAGAAGCTGAAAATCCAAGTCGGTCCTAAGATGGACAAGATCACTGATGAAGTTCTTGACTATGCAGATCTTATGGATCGCATGGATCACTTCATGGATTGGTTGGCAACACAATACGTGACTGCACTGAACAGCATCCACTTCATGCATGACAAGTACAGCTACGAAGCATCACTAATGGCTCTTCATGACCGTGATGTTATGCGTACTATGGCTTGTGGTATTGCTGGTCTGTCTGTTGCTGCTGACTCACTGTCTGCTATCAAATACGCAACAGTTAAACCAGTACGTGACGAAGACGGCATCGCTATCGATTTCGAAATCGAAGGCGACTATCCTAAGTTCGGTAACAACGACGCACGTGTTGATGACATCGCTTGTGAACTTGTTACAACGTTCATGAACAAGATCCGTAAGCTTAATACTTACCGTAATGCAGTACCTACTCAGTCAATCCTTACTATCACATCTAACGTGGTATACGGTAAGAAGACTGGTACTACACCTGACGGTCGTAAAGCTGGTGCTCCTTTCGCTCCTGGTGCTAACCCAATGCACGGTCGCGATGAAAAAGGTGCGGTAGCATCTCTGACTTCTGTTGGTAAACTGCCGTTTGCTGATGCGAAAGATGGTATCTCTTACACGTTCTCTATCGTTCCTAATGCGCTAGGTAAAGAAGTTGAGACCCAGAAAGCTAACCTTGCAGGTCTAATGGATGGTTACTTCCACCATGAGACTGGCATCGAAGGCGGTCAGCACCTGAACGTTAACGTTCTTAACCGCGAAACGCTTCAAGACGCAGTTAAGCACCCAGAGAAATACCCACAGCTAACTATCCGTGTATCGGGCTACGCTGTGCGTTTCAACTCTCTAACTGCTGAACAGCAGAAAGACGTTATCGCGCGTACTTTCACTGAATCTCTATAATTGAGATACAGTAATACTTATCAGCTAGCCCGCTAGCTGATAAGTGATAAAAACCGACCTCTGGGTCGGTTTTTTTATATCCCTATAAAAACAACCAAGGCCGTATTACAAATACGTGGCTTTCCCGCAGCAAACCTTTATAGCGCCAGTATGCAAAAGCAGAACATTCGATATTTTATTGCGCCTCGATGGCGGCAGTTCAACTTTAAGCATAACATCAACAGAGAGAACAGCCATTTTTCCGCTATTTTAGCCTGTCATTTTGTAATAAAATAACAAGTAAACACGCACCACGTGGAGAAGTTAAGCAATGTCAGTAAAAGGCCGTATTCACTCTTTTGAATCCTGCGGTACCGTGGATGGACCCGGCATCCGTTTTATCGTATTTATGCAAGGCTGCTTAATGCGCTGTCAGTATTGCCACAACCGCGATACTTGGGATCTTCATGATGGAAAGGAAATCACTGTCGAAGAACTCGTTAAAGAAGCCACCGCTTATCGACACTTCATGAATGCTTCAGGAGGCGGTGTAACAGCCTCTGGTGGCGAAGCCATGTTGCAACCAGAGTTTGTTCGTGATTTCTTTCGTGCTGTTCAAGCTGAAGGGATTCACACTTGTCTTGATACTAACGGCTATATTCGTAAACATACTGATGTGGTTGACGAAGTCCTTGATGCTTCTGATTTGGTGATGTTGGATCTAAAGCAGCTTGATGACTCTATTCACCAAGATCTCGTCGGTGTGCCTAATAAGCGTGTTCTTGATTTTGCTCGCTATCTCCATAAACGCGGTCAGAAGACATGGATACGCTATGTCATCGTCCCGGGCTTCACTGATGATGAACGCTCAGCCCACCTTCTGGGTGAGTTTATTCAAGATATGGATAATATTGAAAAAATCGAGCTGCTGCCGTACCACCAACTAGGTGAACATAAGTGGGAAGCGCTTGGTTTTGAATATCAGCTGGCCGGTGTAAAGCCGCCATCAAAAGAGACCATGGAAAAAATCAAGAGCATCATCGCCAGCTATGGCCATAACGTGATGTATTAATGCAGTAATACCTTTTTTACCGCTGCATGATGACCATAACATGCAGGAGCAGACCGTCCCTTGCTCCTGCATTAAAATTTCCCACTATGATTAACTCGCAACCTAAGTGTTAGCTGTCGTTTTTGAAGTGGTCATTTTTTTGGTGATTGCTTCATTGGTGGTTGCTTCATTGGTATTTGTTTTACAAAGCTGCGACTTTGTATCACCAGAACACGCTTTATTCACTAAGTCACATTTATTACCAGCCCCGTCATTCTGGATACTGCACTGGGCATTAATCAGACAAAGATTTTTTCGTTCAACCAAGCTAGGTACTGACGAGATAAGCGCCTTATCCTTGATACAGCTGGCAATTTTATTCTGAACAGTGTTATCAAACGCATTTAACTGTCGCTTGAAGGCCATCTCTTCGCTTGGCTCAAAACGTCCTATGCTTGCAACCGAAAGGATATCGTCAAATTTTTCGACATTTAGCGGCTTACAGGCAACATCCCATTTGTTCTTAAAACGGTTACGACTTAATTCAACGGGTTTTTTACTACCGTCAAATTGATGATAGTTGGCTCTGTCATCTTTAAAGTAACCGTGCACGCTATACCTCTGGTTTAAAAAATCATAAACCAGGTCAACGATGAACGGCTCCCTTTCTCGAGCAAGGCCCATTGCATTTTTCGCTGCATAATAGCCACAAGTCGTGAGGTTAAGTACATTATCTTTTTCCCTCACCGTCGCAGGACTGAACATCCAGTTTTCACTACTGGCCAGGCTGTAAAACTCAACCGAATTCGGATAATTAAACTTATTAGAAAAACGCACCAACGCCGCCTGCCTCAGCTCGACAATCTCTTCCTCGACAGGCGCCTCAGGTTGTATAGCATCAGGTACAGGCTTTTGTACCGATGTTTCCGCTACTGATAATGATTTGTCATCAGAACCGGTTGTAACGGTTAATTGCTGAAGCGAAAGTGCCGAGCTAGAAAGAGTGGCTGTAAGTGACTGTAAATTAATTAAAAACAGTAACAACAACAGACACGCTAACCCGCGAAACAATGTATTAAGCTTGAGGGATATATCCCTTACCGGCTTTCCTTTGATGATCATGTTATCGTCCCTAGCAATATCAACTAAGGCCGGATTTTAAAGATAATTACCCCCTTGTCCATAGATCAGCAGCTCAAAATTTAATCGGTTATTGACGTGATAAATAAAATCAAATAGATGTATTTCATTTTTTTTCAAGCTTTGGGAGCAACCTCTTTCCCGCCAGGATCAATAGTCATGGAACCACATATTGGTTCAAGACACCCGTGCATAAAAATCCGCACATCCGGAATGTAGAGCCATTAAGGGACCATGTATTCACGATCTGATAGTCGGTAATTCAATTGAACAAAATAAGCACCCTGGTGCAT